>Ga0315291_10000237_pt1 | contig 70807 bp, 50 predicted proteins | sample YL17G12_20_MG_FD_203070 | JGI IMG/M metagenome (GOLD analysis project Ga0315291, IMG submission 203070) | Sediment microbial communities from Yellowstone Lake, YNP, Wyoming, USA - YL17G12_20 | ecosystem: Environmental > Aquatic > Freshwater > Lake > Sediment | place: USA: Wyoming | collected... | reverse complement strand
TCCCATCCGGGTCCATGATGCCCTTCTCCTTGAGCTGCTTGTCGTAGCGCTCCCGGCGCGATTCGTACTCCTCTACCGAGACCGGCCCGACCGCGCGATAAGGCAGCGTGTCGTACTTGCGCGTCCCGAAGCCCAGGCGCAAATTGAAGATGCGCTGGAAGTTGTAGACCCGCTCGCTCATCCGGATTATCTCCGGCACCGTTATTTTCTTCCCGGTCACGCCCGTGAAGTACTCCGCGTACCAATCGACATGCTGCATCACCTTGGCAGGCTCGGGCGTCTGCTTGTTCTCGGGCGGGACGATATCGTTCCAGGGGAGCTTGCAAAGGCCGTTGAGCCCGAACCAGGTCCGCCACATCGGGAACCAGTGGAGCGCCTCCGCCTTCTTCTCGAACGTCGGCAGGTAGCCGTGGACCATGTCCAGGAATATGAGCCAGGCCTCGTCGTGCTGCGGGCCCTTCAACGCCAGGCCGTAGCCTCCCTGCTGGGCCAAAGATTCCTTCGTGATGTACTCGGAGAACTCCAGTCCCTTGGCCTCCATCCCGATGTCGGCCATCATTTTGGGGTCCGCTCCGAACTGTTTGGCGAACTCCTCCTTCATGCGCCGGATGCCCTGGCCGACGATGGCCCCGAAGCTCTCGCCCCTGGCCACCCGGTGAAGAAGCTCGAGGGCGGCCGCTTTGTTCCCGAACTTCAGCTTGAGACCGCCGGTATGCTTGTTGTTTATCAGGCCCCGCTCGTAGCACTCCATGACGAAAGCAAAACCGGTCCCGACCGATATCGTATCCAGCCCGTAGGTGTCGCAGTAGAAGTTCATCTCGACGACGAAGAGCGGGTCGAAAACGCCCAAATTGGAGCCGCAGCCCGCTATCGTCTCGTACTCGGGCCCGTCCACCCAGACCTTCTGGCCCTTGTAGGGCCCGGTCGTGAGGACAAAATCCTTGACCGTGTGGGCGCAGGCCACCGAGCAGCCGACCCAGCAGCCGTCGTAGCCGGGGTGGAATATCTTCCTGAACGCCTCGCGGCCCAGGTTCGCGGCGTCCTTGTGGCTCCCGTACTGGAAGTTGTTGGTCGGGAGCAGGTCGTGGTCGTTCATGATCGTGACAAGGTGCGTGGTCCCGATGGTGGCCATCTCGTTCTGCTTGGGGTCCAGCTCCCTTATCTGCGCCGTGTAGCGGCGCCCGCCTTCCTTGAGGACCTCCATGTTGTCGGGGTGGTTGATGTCCGACGAGACCTTGGAGAACTTGACCACCAGCGCCCGGACCTTCTTGTTCCGGAGCACCGTACCGATGCCGCCGCGCCCGGCCTGCTTGTAATGGTAGCTCTTCCTGACCAGGTCGTAATAGGAGAAATTGAGGTGGCCCCATAAACTGCGGTCCGCACCGGTCCCGGCAGAGACGGTGGATATCGAACGGAGATTCCCCTCGCCGAACCGCTCTCCCAGCGCGGGCACCAAGAGGTGCGTGTCCGCCGGAAGGTCGCCCGCTTCTTCGATACGGACCTCGCCCTTGTCCCCGTCGATGACGACCACGACCTCCCGGTCCGCCTTTCCCTGAAGCTCGAGCGCGTCGAACCCGCTGAACTTGAGGTACGGGCCGAAGTAGCCCCCGACGTTCGAATCGATTATCGAGCCGGTGAGCGGCGATATGGTGACGCAGATGCTCTTGCCCGAGCCCGGGTAGAGCGTCGTCCCGCCCAGCGGGCCGCAGGCGATGCATATTTCGTTTGCGGGGTCGTCCCAGAGCGTCCGCTTTTCTTTCGGGAGCGAGTTCCACAGGAGCCACAGGTCGAAGCCCTTCCCGCCGGTGAACGTCTCCTTCATCTTCCGGTCGACCGGCTTCTCCCTGATGTCCCCGGTCGAAAGGTCCACATGAAGGGTCCGGTTGTTGTAGCCCCGGTCGATGGTCGAAGGCCTGAAGCTCCACGTCGCTATTGCCAGACTCTTGCCCCCCGGGTTCGAAATCGGCTCGCCCCGAATAAAGCTTTTGGTGAGCGCCATCGTCGGGATGGCGACAAAATTGCGGCGAATCTGCAAATAAGTATAAGCCGCCGGGAGGCGTGGCCGCGGCGATGCCAGCAGCAAGGCGTACGCTACGACGACCGGTCAACGAGCCCATGCTGGACTTCGCCCCCGGGACAGAAGATCGCGAGAGATTGGCCCGCGAGCTCGAGCAGATCCGGGGGCCAAAGCATTTCATACCGCTGATAATCGGCGGGCGGAAGGTCGGGACCGGGGACCTGGGCGATTGCCCGGTCCCGCACGAGAAGGGCCGGCTCATATGCAGGTACCACAAGGCCGGGGTCAAGGATGCGGAGCAGGCCATCCGGTGCGCCCTCGAGGCCCGGCCGGAATGGTCCATCACGCCGATCGAGCGCCGGGCCCGCCTTTTGCTGGACGCGGCCAATCTGCTCTCGAAGAAATATCGCATCAGGGCCGTTGCCGTCACAATGCTGGTCCATTCGAAGAACCCCCACCAGGCCGAAATCGACGTTGCCGAGCTCATCGATTTCTGGCGAATCAATGCTTCGCTGGCGCTCGAGCTCCAGGACGAGCGGCCGCCGATATCTCCCCGCGGCGCAACCAACCGGATGGACCTTCGCCCGCTCGAGGGGTTCGTCTTCGCCGTCCCGCCGTTCAACTTCATCTCCATCGCCGGCAACCTGGCCACGGCCCCGGCCCTGATGGGCAACGTGGTCGTCTGGAAGCCCTCCTCGTCCGTGGTCTTCTCAAACCATTTCATCATGGAATTGCTGATGGAGGCCGGCCTTCCGCCGGGCGTCATCAATTTCCTGCCCGGAGACGCCTCGGTCATCGGGGACGCCATTCTCCGGGACCGGCATCTGGCCGGCGTCCATTTCACGGGCTCCACCGCCACGCTCCAGGCCATCTTCCGGACCGTCGGGCAACATATCGACAGGTACATCTCCTACCCCAGGATCGTAGGCGAGAGCGGCGGCAAGGGCTTCGTCGTCGTCCACCCGTCCGCCAATGCCGGCGCGGCGGAAACGGCACTGCTCCGGGGCGCGTTCGAGTACCAGGGCCAGAAATGCTCCGCCGCCTCCCGGGCTTACATCCCCGAATCGCTGTGGCCGTCGATACGGGACCGGCTCGTCTCCGACCTTTCGACGGTCAAAATGGGGCCTGTCACGGATTTTGGCAATTTCATCAATGCCGTCATCGACGGGCAGGCGTTCGACCGCATACAGAAATACATCCGCCTGGCAAGGGATTCCAGCCTGGCCGAGATCGTGAGCGGCGGAGGCTGCGATTGCACCAAGGGGTTGTACATCGAGCCCACGGTGATCCGGGTCAAGGACCCCCATTTCGTCACGATGGAGGAAGAGATCTTCGGGCCGGTGCTGTCCGTTTTCGTCTACAAGGATTCGCACTACAAGAAGACGCTCGAGCTCTGCAACGCCACCTCGCCTTACGCTCTGACCGGGTCGGTGTTCGCCAGGGACAAGGGCGCCATCGCGCTGGCCGAATCGATGCTCCGGGACGCCGCCGGCAACTTCTACGTCAACGACAAGCCCACCGGCGCGGTGGTCGGCCAGCAACCGTTCGGCGGAGCCCGCGCCTCGGGCACGAACGACAAGGCCGGGACGAGATGGAACCTCATGCGCTGGGTATCACCCAGGACCATAAAGGATACGCAGGACCCGCCGGTGGATTTCCGCTACCCGTTCATGGATTGATGCTGGCGGCGCTCAATCGATGGGCAGCACCGTCACTGCCACCGGCGCCATCTGGTGCCTCTCGCTGTCTGCGTAGAGAGCGGAAAGCGCCTCCATCACCTCGCGCGACGGGATGCCTCCGAAAAGGTCGTTCACGCCGCCCATCACGATGCAGATGGTCGGCTCTGCCCGCAGGACATCGCGATAGAACCGCTTCGTCATGCCCTCGGTCGTGTCGCCCGAAAGGCCGAAGTTGAAGACCTTCACGCCTGCCCTTTCCAGGTAGTGGGTGTACGGCTCCCACTGCTTCGTCTCTTCCTGCCCGTTGAAATGCCCGGGATAGCCCTCGGTGATGCTGTCTCCCAGGCAGGCGACCTTGGCGCCCGGCTTGAGGATGTCCGAGATCGATGTGGCTATGAACTGCCCGAGATGCTTGTAGCCGGCGCCATTGAGGTGGCCGCCGTCCCCGACCGAGAATTGCTTCCGGAGATGGTCCTGATTGTCGGAGAACTCCGGGTAGGCGTCCACCAGCCTTATCCGCTTCCCGCGGCAGTGGTCCCGGATGCGCATGTTGAGCTGGATTATCTCGTCCATTTCTGACCGCTGCCCCCTGAACCCCGAACCCTGGACCCTGGTTCCGTCCCTGAAACCTGCCCCCTGAACCCTGTACCCTCACCCAATAATAAAAAGTTACGGCGCCCACTTGCCGCATTTCACGCAGTGGTCCTTCTTGGAGCTGAAGGCGCACTGCTGGCAGAGCATCGCCGGGGCGCTCTCGGAGCCTATCCAGTGGCCGCAGACGGCGCACTCCGCCTTCTTCGGGCCGAAGCTGCACTCGTTGCAGAGCTTGGCCTGCAAGCCGTGGGAGCCGATCCAGTCGCCGCACTTGGCGCAGGCCTCCTTCTTGGCGCCGAAACTGCAGTTGTTGCAAAGCATCGCCATCTCGGACATCGGACCCACCGGCCTTATCATCCACTTCTGGGTATTTTACCTTTGTCACTTCTTCGAAAGATCCTTCATCGCGTCGGTGAACTCCTTCTCCATGGCGGCCGCTATCTGCTCCATGCGCTCGCGCGTGCGCGCTTCTGCAAAAAGCCGTACCATCGGCTGGGTATTGGAGGGACGGACCATCCCCCAGCCGTCGTCGAATATCACCTTGAGCCCGTCGGTGAGGTCCAGGCGGTCGCCGGTCCGGCGGTGGTGCTCCACCAGGCTGTCCACCACCCCGAACTTGACGCTGTCCGGGCACCTGAGCTCCTTTTCGACCATCGGGTACGAGGGTATCTCGTCCAGCAATTTCGAAAGCGGCACCTTCCGGGCCGCCAGTATCTCGGCCAGTTTCACAGTCGTGAGCACCGGGTCGTCGAAGCTCCAGAAAGTCGGCACGAAGAAGTGGGCCGATATCTCCATGGCGAAAAGGGCACCGTGCTCCTTTATCGCCTCCGAGATGAACACGTCCCCGACCCGCACCCGCATGACGGTCCCGCCGGCGCGCTCTATCTCGTCCTCGACTATCATCGAGCAGGGCACGTTGACGATGATGCGGCCCTTCTTCTTCTGGAGCAGCCACTTGGAGATGATGATGCCTATTTTCTCGACCTGCGCAACGCGGCCCTTCTCGTCGACGAACACCACCCGGTCGCCGTCGCCGTCGTAGGCGGCGCCGAAGGCGGCGCCCGAGCGCTTCACGAGCGCCTGCAGGTCGCCCAGGTTCTTCTCGGTGGGGTGGGGCGACCGGCCGGGGAACGTGCCGTCAATTTTATCGTTGACCATCTCCACGCTGGCCCCCAGCTTCCTGAACAGGGGCGGCGCGGTCAGCACCGAGGTCCCGTTGCCGGGGTCCAGCGCGACCTTGAGGGTGCCCTCCAGACGGGTCTTGTCCAGGACGAACTCGACGTACTGGTCGATGATCTCCTGGTTGTCGGCCTCGTCGATTCTCCCCAGCGAGTTCCAGGCCGCCTTCTTCATCTCGGTCTTGAAGAATATGTCGCGGACGTGGTCGTTCTCGAATGTGAAGCCGGTCCCGTCCGAGTGCCGGAAGCGCACGCCGTTGTATTCCGGAGGATTGTGCGAGGCGGTGATGTAGGCGCCGGCGTCGAACTTGCGATAGAGCGTGGCGAAGTTGGAGGTGGGGATGGGCAAAAGCCCGCCCGATGTGGCCTCGCAGCCGGTGGATGCCAGCCCCGAGAGCAGGGCCCGCTCGAGCATCGGGCTGCTCGTGCGCCCGTCCCGGCCGACGAGCACCTTCTTGCCGCCGCCCAGGAATGTGCCGAAGGACACGCCTATGCGGGCCATGACCTCCGGCGAGAGGTCCTCGTTGACGATGCCCCGGATGTCGTAGGCCCTGAATATCCTCTCCAGTCCGTTCATGCCGACCGCCGGGGAATCCGCGTGCGGATTAATGTGTTTTGGGGGGGCGCCACCGCAAATTACATACAACGCGGGATGGATACCGCAAGCTCAAGAGGGCTGGCAATTGGCAAATGGCCGCAGGTACAGGGAGTTCCAGATAGACCCCGACCGACTGCCGTCGGGCGTGAAGATACTGGGGGAAGGCTTCGTGGGCGGAAAGGCCGTCGGGCTCATCTTCGCCGCCTCGGCCGTGGAGTTCGACGGAGAAAGGCTCGTCTCCCGGCCGGAGCTCCTCGCTTTCCCGGATTCGACCATCGTGGCGACGGGCTATTTCGACACCTACATGGAAAAGAACGCGCTGGAAGACACCGTCCAGGCCAAGTGCGACCTCGCGATATCCAAGATGGAGATGGCCCAGCGGTTCATGACCTCCACCCTTCCCGCAAGGCTCGTGAACGAGCTCAGGCGCCTGCTGAGAAACGAGCACCGGCCGCTCGCGGTCCGCTCCTCGAGCTTCCTGGAGGACAACATGAAGCACTCCTTCGCCGGCATATACCAGTCCTTCTTCATCCCCAACCGGGGCAGCGACAGCGCGCGGCTCGAGCAGCTGGAGACGGCGATAAAGCTCGTGTACCTCAGCACGTTCGGCGACAACGCCCGCGAGTACCGGCTCAGGCACCGCATCCGCTGGCGCGACGAGAAGATGGGCGTGCTCGTCCAGAACCTCATAGGCCGCGAGCACCCGGACCACCTCTTCTATCCCCTTCTGGCCGGCGTCGGATTCTCCAAGAACTTCTACCCGTGGGCGCCCGGGATCGACATCGACGGCGGGGTGGTCCGGCTGGTCATGGGCCTCGGGACGAGGGCCGTGGGCCGCAACTACGCCCGGGTGTTCTCCCCGTCGACGCCGGGCCTGCGCCCGGAGGGCGGCTCGGTCGACGACATACTGGACTACTCGCAGCGCGAGATAGACGCGCTCGACATGGAGACCGGAGGGATGGCCTCCCCGAACCTCGACGCCGTGAAGCAGACCAACGAGCACATAGGCCTCGTGACCTCGGAGCTCAGGGAGGGCACCTATTTCATGGAAACGCCCCAGCACGTCCAGCCCCAGGACAACCTCGTGCTCACCTTCGACCCGGTCCTGCGCGGGATGGGCAGCCTCCCGCTCGTCAAGATGCTGAAGGAGCTGCTTGGCAGCCTCCAGCGCCTGATGCAGGTGCCGGTGGACCTGGAGTTCGCCGCAAATGTCGGGGGGGACGGACGGTTCTACATCTTGCAGGTGAGGCCGCTGGGGGTCCGGGCGGAGCACCGGGCGGCGAACCTGCCCCGGAACATACCGCGGCGCAACACCGTCCTGCGGAGCCACAACGTGCTGGGCAACGGGATGAAAAAGGGGATCAGGCACATCGTCTATGTCCCGCCGGGCATGTACCGGTTCGACCGCGGGTTTGCCATCGCCCGCCAGATAGGCGAGCTGAACGCCGGGTTCGAAAACGACGGCTACATACTGATCGGCCCCGGCCGCTGGGCGACCAGCCACCCGGAGCTGGGCGTGCCGGTCACCTACGCCGAGATATCCAACGCCCAGGTCATCGTCGAGTGCTCCTGGGGCTCCTTCACGCCCGAGCTCTCGTACGGCACCCACTTCTTCGGCGACATGGTCGTTTCCAACATACTCTACATCCCGGTGTTCCACGAGAAGGGCGACTTCCTCAACATCCGGTACCTGGAGACCCACGGCGAGGCCAGGAGCTTCGAGGGGGTGCGGGTCATCGATGCCGAAAGGGGCTTCGACGTCTACGTCGACGGACGGGACCGGCAGGGGATCATCGTCCGGAGGCGCGCCTCCCAGGCGGCGCGCCGGTCGCCGGCGAAAAGAAGAGAGGGACCCGTGCGGTACGCAGGAGGCAGATGAGATGGCGGTGAGGTCCATAAGGATTCTGCGGGACGGGCATTTCGAGATCGACAAGGGGCTCATGGTCTACCTCAAGACCGCCTATTTCGGTATCAAGTACCTGGCGCCTGTTCGGCCGTTGCTCGTGCGCACCGATCACGGCAACATCCTCATCGACACCGGCCTTGGAGAGGTTCCCGAGAAACTGAACAAGTATTACCCTGTCCACCGGGATTCGCGGCTTTTGGACAGCCTGGCGGCCGAAGGGCTCAAGCCGGACGACATCTCCCTGGTCATAAACACGCACCTGCACTTCGACCACGCCGGGAACAACCGTCTGTTCCCGAAGGCGCAGATATTCGCGCAGGAGAAGGAGCTCAGGTTCGCCCGGAGCCCTCCCAAGTTCCTGAGGGGCGGGTACATAAAGGAGTTCTTCGAGACGCCGAACCTGCGGACCATAGAAGGCCCCAGGGATATCGCCGAAGGCGTCCGGGTCATCCCGACGCCGGGCCACACGGCCGGCCACCAGTCGGTCGTTCTGGATGTCAAGGGGACCAAGTACGTCTATACGGGGGATGTCTCGCCGGTGAAGGAGAACTGGGACAGCGGCATCCCCGTCGGAATATTGCTGGACCCGATGGCCGCGGTAGAATCATTGGAACGGTGCAAGGCACTGGGCGCAAAGCCCATATTCAGCCATGATGACGAGCAATGGGAGCTGTGAGGACATGAAGACGATAAAGCAGACCGTGGAGTTCAAGGCCGAACCGGAAGAGGTCTACGAGGCGCTGATGGATTCGAAAAAGCACGCCAAATTCACCGGCGCCAAGGCAACAGTGAGCCGCAAGGTCGGAGGCAAGTTCTCCGTCTGGGACGGCTACGCCGAGGGCCAAAACCTCGAGCTCGTCCCCGGGAAGAAGATAGTCCAGGCCTGGCGCGCCAGCGACTGGCCCGAAAGAGCGGTCTCGAAGGTCACGTACGCATTTTCGAAAACGAAGAACGGGACGAAGCTTACGTTCACCCAGACGGGCATCCCGGACGAGTTCGCCAGGGACATCAAGCAGGGGTGGACCGATTTCTACTGGGCCCCGATGAAGGGGATGCTGGATAAATAATACGAAAGCATTGAAATGCGGGGAGCCGGGAAGCCGGTAAGCCGGGGAACCGGGGGGGAAAGCCGGTAAGCCGGTGAGCCGGAGAACCGGAAACGCGGTCGGACCGGTGAGCCGCGTTCGTCCCCGGCTTTCCGGTCTACCGGTTTACCGGCCTATCGCCCGGTTATCCGGTTTGCCGGTTTCCCGGTTCCCCTTTCCCCGTCAGTTCAGCGTCCGTCCCATCTTTCAGGGTTTGTTCCAGAAACCGCTTATATGCCGACAGGGATAGAAATACGCCAGGTGGAACAGATGGTGGCGAAAAAGGGAATGGTCGGGGCGCTGGTCGCAATAGGGGCCGCGATGTTGTTCATGGTCTCGGCGGCCGGGGCGATGTTGGGCGGGTACGACGTGGATCAAAAGGCAGCAGTGGGCAACGCTGCGGCGGAGGAAGGCATTGACGAGGTCCTGGTCTCGTCGCCTGCGCCCGTTGCGGACAATATCCTTGAAGGCTATGTCCTGGACAACGCCAACGGCGAGGGCATCGCCGGCGCGCTGGTCCTGGTCATCAATATCCCCGAGAAAATGTCGCGGGAAGAGGCCGAGAAGTATGTCGACAAGATCATCGAGCGGCTGGGCAAGGCCCGGGAGAAGCTGGACGACCGGCGAGAGAAGCTCGAGATGACCGAGGATACGGCCCGTCAGAAGCTGGAGCAATCCCGCGAGCGGCTGGAGAACGCCAACGAGAAGATGGATGAGAAGAAGGAGCGCCTCCGGGACGCCGTCGAGGCCGCCAAGGAGCGCCCGGGCGGGACCGGCCGGCAGGAAATGAAGCGCATCGAGAAGGCTGAAATGAAGCTTGCCCAGCAGGAAAAGAAGCTGGAGCGGGCGCGGGAGAAGCTCGGCGAGGCCTCGGAAAAGCTGGAGGCACGGCTCGGGAAGCTTGCGGAAGGCCTGAGCGTGGACATCGATGCCGTCCGGGAGAAGCTCGCCGCCCACGGGATATTCATCGTAAGGACAGACGAGAGCGGGCGCTTCGAGACAAAGGCGGTCAAGGGTACGACGGTCATCGTAGCGGTCGCTCCCGGGTACGCACAGGGCCGTCTCGGGGTGGAGCTGCCGCTCGCCGGGGACAATGAGGTCACGCTCCGGCTCGATGCAAAGCCCCAGCGCGAGGTCTACAGGCTCAGGTTCGTGTGGGGCTACCTTGACGAGATCAACCCGGAGGGCGAGTTCGCCGCCTGGGACGGCTCGATAACGGTTGGCGACGGGGCGGTCCGGCTGGTCCGCACCGTCCAGTTCGAGCACGGCGGGAAGTACGTGAACGGTGGCGACGACCGTGTCTTCCGTCAGAACGAGAAGGACTCGATCTCCTGGCGGTCCTCGACGACCGGGGCGCGGGACGGCGTCGTGGTCGTCATCGTGGTGCCGGCCGGGAGCGAGGGCGTCGAGGTGACGCTCACTGCCGGGGACTGGAGCCAGACCGCCAAATTGGAGCGGCTCGAGGGCCAGAAGGTCAAAATATCGGTCGGGAACGCCGGGCACGAGATATTCGTGGCCTGCGAGCTCCTAGGCCAGCCGGCAATGTAATTACCCCGCAGATAAATTGCCTGCGGGGAGAAAGGTGATGTACGGGATGCACGGACGAATGCAAAGGACGGCGGCAGGGACCTGGGCAGTGGCGGTATCCGCCCTGTTCCTCAGCCTGGCCGCCGCCCCGGTTTTTGCCCAGGAACCCTCTCCGGTCCTGATAATTGATTCCATCAAGGACTTTGGCTCGGACACGGATTCTGACGGGCTCTACGAGTATCTTGTCCTGAGGGTCCCGCTGATGGTGGAAAAGGCGGACGTTTACAGCATTGGCGCCCAGGTCTTCGTCCAGGGCTCGGAGACGCCTATGAGCCGCGCCGGCCAGACCGTTTTCCTGGAAGCCGGCGACCAGGCCGTGAAACTCACGTTCCCCGGTTCGGCGCTGGTCTCCCTCCGTCCCGACCAGCAACTTGTCTTCAAAATATTCGTATCGGATACCGCCGGAAAGGCCCTCGACGGCCGAACGCACGTCGGTCCGGCCGCCTATTCCGGCAGCATGTTCGAAGGCCTTCCGGGACCCTCTTCGGCCGAGTTCACCGGGCGCGTGATCGAGGTTCCGGAGGTCGTCGATACCGTCGGGCATTTCGGCTACCTGAATATCACATTCGAAGTGCGCAACCTGACCGCGAAGAACGTCGAGGTAAGCGGCAACCTGAACCGGCTGGTCAGGGGAACGGGCATGCTGCGCCTGCGCGATATTGTAAACCGCACCGCCCTGGCGGAGCTTCGTTTCGACGGCGGCGCGATACGGGAGCTGGGCATTCCGGGGCCGTTCAATGTGACGGCCCGGCTGGTGCTCGAAGCCGCAAACGAGGTTTCCAGCGAATACCTGACTGCGGCCTACAACAGCAGCGATTTCGTGGCCCCCATATCGCCGGTCGCATTCACCGAAAACGGCACGGACGCCGGCTCGGACCTTGACGGCAACGGATTGTTCGACCAGCTTCAGGTCTCGGTCGATGTCGCGATCTCGCTCGAGGGCGCCTACAATTTCAGGGCCGGCCTGCTACTCCCCGAACGGTTCCGGAAGGTCCAGGACCTTGTCCCGCGCGCCCTCTCGACGCTGGATGTCCAGCGCAAGGGGACATTCCAGGTGGGGTTCAACCTCAGCGGTCCGGTCCTCCAGGCGCTCCAGCTTGACGGGCCGTATACCATCCTTCTCGACGCCTTTTCCGAAAGGGTCCTGTTCGTCGCCAACGGGACATACAAGACAAAGGGCTATCTTTCCAACCAGTTCGAACCGCCCCGCCTTTCGGCGCGCTTCTCAGGCACGGCCAAAACCGAGGCCGTCGACCGCGACCAGGACGGCCTTTTTGAAATGCTGAAGGTCACGGCCCCGGTCGACGTGGCTCTGGCGGGAAGCTACCAGCTTGCCGGAGGGCTTTTCGCGGGCGGGCGCTTCGTCACATCGGCCGATGCACGGATAGCGCTCGGCGCCGGCCCGGGAAAGGTCTCGTTGATCTTCGACGGGGAATCCATCGGCCGGTCGGGCTTTGACGGGCCATACACGATATTGCTTTACCTGGGCGCGGTGGCCGCTGAACGGCCGGGCCTTGGCGCCTATCTTCCGCCTGATCGGCTCGAGGTCCTGACGAAGGCCTACAAGGCCGGCAATTTCGAAAAGCGGGAAGGCCCGGGAAAGCCCCAGCCGCCGCCCAGCGTGCCCGAACTCGAAATCGATGATGAAGCCTACACCTTGCGGGCCGAGGGCATAACCGTCGAGGTGAACCGCAGCGCGCCGGACATCACGTTCTTCTACACGCTCGACAACGGGCGTTCGGCCCGGTTCCGGCTGGCGTTCACGCAGCTTCTGGCCTACAAGGACCAAAACGGAAACGGCGTCCATGACGCCGGAGAGGAACGGTTCCAGGGACCGCTTGCGCTTGCGGACTGGGAGGCCAGCAAGGTCAATTTCTCCGACGAGGAGGGCGGCCGGATCCTGCGCTACAACCTGTCGGCCGTTTTGGATCTTTGGTCGGTCGGGCGCCAGGCCGGGTTCGTTGTTCCGCAGGCTCGAATACCCCAGTGGGGACGACTCACCTTTAGCTTCACGATCTCAAGCCGCGACCAGGATTTCACCCAGCCTTTGGCGTTTTCATTGCGCGGCGGGACCGAGATGAAGATAGACATTCTCATCGAGCCCGGGCGCGACCTTCCGGGCGGCGTCACCGGGCTTGCCCTCCAGCATTTCCTGTCGGACGAAAGCGGCCGAAACTTCTTCAGGACCTTCGAATCGGACCGGACCCGGATATTCAGGCCGGGTTCGGCCGGCGCCAATGGCACCATCTTCCGCTCGGGGCTTTCGGCCCTCCAGAAGATAGGCCTGGCCGAAAACAGCAACAAGGAGCACGGTTATTACAACTGGCTGCCGCAGGTGCTGGTCGAAAACAATGACGGCACGTCCCGCTACATGCCGGTCAACCTCACCTACTCCACGGACGGCCGCCAGATGGCCCTGGCCCTGAACTATCCTTTGCCCGAAGGGACCGTATCGCTCCTGCACGACCCGACCATCGGCGTCAACGCAACGAACGCGCCCGAACCCTGGGCCATCACCGTCGGCAGGATATTCAACCCGCTGCTTTACGTTTTGGCGGTGGGCATGGCGGTGGCCGTGGTGGCCGTCATACGCCGGAGCCAGCGAAACGGGGAATGATCTTCGGGGCGTGCAACAATGGCCGTCCCTTTCGTTTTCCGGGCGCCCCCGTGCGGGAAGTCTCAGCTTTTCGAAATACAGGAGGTATCTGTTTGGTAGCGGGAGAACTGCAGAATGTGCTGGTGGCGTGGACCGTGGTCTTTTCGCTGGTCATGCTGGTGGTGTCGCTGGTCGCCTACCAGCGGGTGCGCCACCGCAGGGTGCTTTTTGTCAGCGTCGCCTTCGGCCTCTTCCTGGGGAAGGCGCTGCTTTTCACCGCCTATCTTCTGAACCCGGGCATACTGGACGATTTCCTCCTGGGCTCTGCCCTGCTCGACGCCCTGATAATGGCATTGCTCTCGTTCTCGGTGCTCGCAAAGTGATGGGGCTGGTGCCGAAAGCATGGAGACCAAAATAGGGCCTGAAGGGTGAAGGATGGACGCCGAGGCGCATCTGGACATAGAGAATCGCCGACGCATCTACCAGCGGATATGCTCGCACCCCGGCGACCACATGCGCGAGCTCCAGCGGGCGCTTGACATGCCCATGGGCCTTCTGGGCCACCACTTGAACTATCTCGAGGAGCACGGAATAATCTCGTCCCGGATGGACCGCTATTACAAGCGCTACTATCCGTCGGAGATGGGGGCGCGGGAGAAGACATTCCTTTCGGCCCTCCGCCAGGAGAGGCCCCGGGCCATCGTGCTCTTCCTCATACTCAATCCCGAAAGGTCCCATCGCGAGATTTTGGAAAAGTTCGGCCTGAGCCCCTCGACCCTGACGTTCTATCTCAAGGACCTCGAGGAAAAGGGCGTGGTCCGGCGGACTAAATCAGGCCGGGAAAGCCTCTTTGCCGTCGAACCCGTCGAGGAGGTCGTCCGGGTCCTCATAACCCACCGGCCGAGCTTTCTCGATTCGGTCGTGGACCGGTTCCTGGAAGTGTGGTTCGAAAAACCCGGGGACGACGCCGCGCGGTTGGATAAAGGGACGTAAGGGACGTTGGTTGCTATTGGTACAAAGGGACGTAAGGGTCTGTGCGATAGGTGAACGATGGGGCGCCCGTCGTCGTCAGTTGCACAAATCGCCAAGACCCTTACGTCCCTTACGTCCCTTTAACCAATCGTATTGCGTCAATCGACATCTTCCACGAGCTCTATCGATACCTCGCCGGTGTCGCTGCGGTAGTGGATGGCCTTGACGGCGACCTTGAACTCGCCGAAGTCCGATTTGAAGATGGGCTCGCCCCGGGTCACCTCTTTCTGGAGGAGCCGGAGCTGGTCCATCTTGAGCTTCCCGCCGAGCGTGAACTCGTAGGACTTGCGCCCCTCGAGGATGATGTCGTCGCCCTCGCTGCCCGGCTCAATGCGACGGCCCAGCCGGTACTCCAGCCGCATCTCGACCGCCATGTCCGGGAGGGTCAGCTCGCCCAGGCAGACCTTCATGCCCGCCATCGCCGGGGGCAATATCCGTGCAGGTAATTAATTTAACCTATTGCCCGCGCCTGAACCGGGCGTACTCGTAGGCATCCACGCGCCTCTTCCAGCCCCGGGCGACCAGCACCGCCGTGGCGACGCCGGCCAGGAGCAGGACGACGCCGCAAAGCTCGCTCCCGCCGACATCCGGGTCGGGCGCGAAGGGCACGGCGTTCTCCAAAGACCGCGGAACGGACGGGATGGGCAGGACCACGAGCACTATGGACGTGTAGGAGATGGTCGCCGGGCTCCCGCGCGAGACCGCCCGAAACGAAAGCAGCGTCTCCCCGGGCGATGACGAGCGCGAGGTCGCGATCCGCACGGGAGCCGCGGCCGTGGTGCGGGCGTTCAGCGGCACCGGCCTGCCGATGGATGACACGGATATCGAATCGGGCAGGCCCTCGGGCAGGATGTTGAAGCTGTCGTTGCCGTTGCCGAGGTTGCTCACGGAGATGGCAAGCTCCAGCGGCTCCCCGGGGTAGATGACCTGGCGCCGGGGCACCGGGGACGCGGCCACAGCGAAAACCTGCAGCACCCTCACGGTGAAGTTCTCCTGGAGCCACTCCCCTCCGGAAGAGCGCGCCGCGAAGCTGCAGGCGAAAACGCCCGCCAGGGCATCGGCCGGGACCGATACGGTCAGGTTCCCCGGGCGGAGCTCCCTGGCTGCAAGAAGCAGGGATCCCGGGAGCTGCGCGCCCCAGCCCGCTTCCAGGGCCAGGTCCAGCCGCACCTCGTCCGGGCCGTTGCCCAGGTTGTGGATGAAATAGATGGCCTCCACCGTGCCGCCGGGCAGGATCTCCGTCTGCTTCAGCACGAAGCTGAGCTCGATGTCGTAGTACTGCTTCACCGCCACGGTCAGCATCGTGGTGGCGTTGAGGCCTCCCTGGCTGTAGGCCGATACGGTCGTGAACGAGGTATTTCCTGCCAGTGCGTCCGCCGGCGGGGTGACGGTGGCCCCAAACGACAATTCGGAGCGCGCCGGCAGGAGCAGGTTGTCCTTGGTGAGGTCCACCGACCATTCCGCGAGCGGCGATCCCGCGGCGTCGGCCGGCACCGCGTCCAGCCCGGTCAGGTCCTCGCCGTTCCCACCGTTGCCCGCGGTGAGGTCGAAGCCCGCTTTTTCCCAGGGGTAGATCTCGACCGGTGCCGGCGGGGATGAGATGGTGATCGCGAATATCTGGCGGGTGACGGCGGTGGCCCGCTTTTCATCAGCATAACTGGCGTTGCCCTGCGAGGCCACGCGGTAGGTCACGGCGGCCGTCTCGTACGCCAGCGCCAGCGCCGGGCAGGACACGCTCAGCTGCGCCCTCCCGGTGGCGCCCGGCCCGAGCGAAAACGACGTCTGCGACAGGGACACCCCCCAGCCAGCCAGGTCGATGGAGACGGAGAGCAGCAGCGTGTCCGGGGCGGTGCCGGTGTTGGAGGCCAGCGCCTGGAACGAGGCGACCGAGCCGGGGTCGACAGTGGCGCGGTCGGGCTCGATGCCGGCGTACACGCCGTAGTGGAGAACGGTCCCGACGACGGCGACGTGATTGTTGTCCTCCCGCATCTCGTCCACAAGCCCCTGCGGGTCGATGTCCAGTGCAAACGTGTGGTCCCCGCGCACGGCCACCCAGTCGGCCGAAACGACCCCGGTCTCCTTGGGAGCGAGGTCGGGAAGCGTGCCCGACAGCAGGGGCTGGCCGTCCACGCTGATGGCATAGGGATAGCCGCTCGCCGCGCCCTTGCCCGCGTTTGTGACTGAGAAATCGATGCGGACCGGTTCGCCCTCCAGCGGCGCCGCCGGCGTGATGCCCGCCGAGAGTGCCTCCGGGTCGGCGGTTATCCGCTTGAACATCCCGGATATGACCAGGGCGTAGTCCTGCGGGCCGACCGGCACGTTGTAGCCCGTGACGTTGATGTAATACCTGCCGGGCCTCGGGCTCTTGAGACGGAACCCTTCGACGTTGTTGCGGCCGTCGGCCGTGCCGCCCGGCACGGACTGGCCGTTGACGAAGTTGTTGCCCTTGTAGACATTGCCGTCGGGGTCCGTGATGACCAGGTCCAAGTCGTTGACGAGGGCGAAGCTGGCCGAGGGCGAGCCGGGCTTGTCGGTCCATACCAGGCTGACCTTGAGCTCGGCCGAGGAGGAGACATTGAACAGCATCGATTCGGTGTTGCCGGTGTTCAGCGGGGCGGTCTGGTCCACGGTGAGGATGCCGCGGTCCGGCTTCGGGATGACCGAGCGGGCCACGTCGATCCTGCCCCAGCCCTGGTCCGGGCCGGGGTAGGTGTAACCGGGAAGGGGCCGGGCGCCGTTTATGAGCAGGGCCTTTGCGAGCGCCGGGCTGGGCGAGGCGCCATTCTTATCGCGCCAGTAGTTCACTACGAGGGCGCAGGCCCCGGCCACGCCCGGGCAGGCGGCGCTGGTCCCTCCACCGACGAAATAGGAGCTCGAATCCGTGTCATCGGGGACGGTCCCCAGGTAGCCCTTGTAAATGTTGTTCTGGGCGCTGGCGGTGTAGACGTCCACGCCGGGCGAGCACACGTCGGGCTTCAGCCTCCCGTCCTCGCAGGGGCCGCGGCTGCTGTAGCTAATGACCTCGTTCGAGGTCACGGACCCGTAGGGGCCGTTCTTGTCATTGCCCAATGCCCCCACGGAAATGACGTTCTTGGCCGTCGCGGGCGAATATATAGTTATGCTCGTGGGGCCGGAGTTGCCCGCCGACACCACGACGATGAGAGGCTGGGTGCCCTCGACATTGTTGTTGCTGTCGCGCACATAGGTGTCGTACTCGCGGCAGGTCGTCGTGTATGCGCCCATGTCGCTCGAGTCTCCCCAGCTGTTGCTGGAGATGAGCGCACCCTGCTCGTTGGCATGGCGGCAGAGGTCGTAGTAGGTGTAGGCCCAGTAGTTTTGGTATATGTTGGCCTGCCCGACCAGCCCGGCGCCCGGCGCCATGCCGGCATACTTGCCTGCCGTCCCGGCCGGGTCCGAGGCCCTCCACCGGCCGTTGCCGGCGGCTATACCGGCGCACATCGTGCCGTGGCCGGCGCCGCTGTTTTGGTCCGACCAGGCCGGGGTCGAGCCGTAGGACTGGAAGGCCACCTTCCGGCCGTCGAACGCCGGGTGCGTTCCGTCTATCCCGCTGTCCGTGATGGAGATATTGACGCCGGCGCCGGTGGTGCCCTCGAAAACGCCGTTGTCGTAGCTCCAGAGCGAGGCGCCGTCATCCTGGAAAGCCCCGTCCGCGGCATGGCGCGCTCCCAGCGTCCGGCCTTCCTTGTCCATGACCGGCTCCGGCTGGGGCATCGGTTCCAGCCAGTATACTTGCTCCAGGGATGACAGCTCATCGACCCCTGCGGGGCCGGCCTTCAACTTCACGGTCCCGGGGCCCCAGGCCGTGGGACGGGCGCCGAGGTCCTGCAGGTCCGCTTCCAGTGTTTCCCTGGGCCCGGCGAACAGTGCAGTGACCAGGTCCCGGCCGGATTCGAGGTAGGCGGGCAGGGAAGGGCTGAGCTTGTCCGGAGCCTCCAGGGGTGAGATCGATACCAGGTCGAATGCTGATACGTGTGGCATGCGCCCGGCCGTGGCCCTGACCAGGAAGGAGGATGGAGGCAGGAAACAGACCGGTTCGGCGCCGGCGTCTGCCAGACGGGCGGGCGTATCGGAAGGTATTGGCCCGTTGAACTCCAGCATCAGAAGCGGCGCCGATTGCCGTTCCGTTCCATCCGAGGCCCGGGCGGCCGGTCCGAGCGCGGACAGAATGAAAAGGACGGCGGCGAACCCGGCCAGAAACGCCCTGCCCATGTCCAGAACATGAATTGCGGCTTATATAAATAATACGGTACAAGTGTCCAAGGGTAACCCTGGTGCCCGAAGAAATGTCCGTTGCTTTGGCCTAATGCAAGAATCACTCAGAACCGCATGCTGTTGGTCATCTGGGGCCGAATGAATCGAATTGATAGTCCAGCCTTGTTCACGAGCTTCATTCCCTGCAGCTTGCAGACGGTCTCGTTGAACGTGTTCCCGGAAGCTACAACCTTCTCCTCATTCAGGATGGCAACGAACTTGCCGCCGTAGTGCCTTTGCATTTCCTTGAAGTCAGCCACTGTCATCGCAAGTACCTTATTGCCCTGTCGATATATATAACTTATTAATAATCATGCAAGTAACAAGTTTGCATATATGTTTAATGTAATATATGATAATAATCGATTTATCGTAAGCAAATCTCAGGCCTGGTGTGTTAACAATTGTCGCGGGTTCCCATATCCCCTTCGGCGCCTTCACGGGAATGGCACATAGAACAGCCACACGAAATAGACCAGCATTGCGCCCAATCCGAGCGGGATGCCCAGCCGGGCCCACTCGCGGCTGCCGATCTTGAGCTTGTTGGCGGCGATGATGTTGGGTATGTTGCCCGGTATCAGCATCCCGCCGGCAATCAGCAAGGCCATCAGGGCGCTCTTTATCTGGTCGATGTGAAGGCTCTTGCTTATCTCGGCCGCCGTCAGCGTGGCATTGTCCAGCACCGCCGACACCGTGTTGGCCCAGTAGAGCCCCTCTGCCGGCACGTTGGCGAAATACTTGTCGATGACCACCTTCATCCCTCCTCCTAGCAAAAGCAGGGCCATCACGAAGAGGTAGACCTTCCCGCTGCGGAGGAACACCTCGGAGAGCTTCTCCGGCTCGATTGTACAGGATTCTTCGGCCGCGCTCGGGCCTCCGGCCGGGACCTCCTTTTGCGGGGCGCCCGATTCCCGCACCGGGACGACAAACCGGCTTTCGTGGAGCTCGACCCGGATGGCCCCGTCCGGCTGCCTGGCGCTCGCCACCTTGCCGGTCTGGCCCTTGAACGGGCCTCCGACAAGCTCCACGATCTGGCCCTCGGCGGGGTCGGTTTCCAGTATCCGGGATTCCACGAGGCCCGAGAGGTCCGGGCTTCCGGGGGCCGGCTTGACCAGAGACCGGGCGTGGCGGGCTCCTACCAGGAGGCCCGCGACCTCGGACGGGTCGTCGGTTTCGACAATTACATGGCCCGGCACCCCTTCCGGGATGAAGACCGACCACACCCTGGCGCCCCGGAGCTCGGCCCTCCCGGCCAGCTCGGCGGCTGCCTCCTTCTCGAACCCATCCGAAGTCTTGACGAGCACCAGGCAGGGCTTTCCCGATGCTGCGGCCAGTTCTTTCTGCGCGGCCGGCAACGGTGCGCCGTGCGGCTTGATCAAAAGCAGCCGCTCCAGGGCCCTCGGGCGCGGATACCCGACCAGGAGCGCGCCTATGATGCCGAACACCACCAGGCCCGGCATGACATACACCCCGAGATGGACCAGCAGGAAGAAGAAGCCGGCGTTGTGGGGCGGCCCCTGGAGCGCCGCGATCGCTATCGTCGAGAGCGGTTCACCCAGCGGGGTCAGTACCGCTCCCAGCCCGATGGAGAAGCAGCTTATTATGACCACCTCGACCCTTCGGCGTCGGTTCAGGGGCAGGACGTAGGTTATCTCGACCAGAAGCAGGGCGGCGATGATGGCCGTAATTATGCTGGACAGGAGGCCCAATCCCACGATCATGAGGAAGACGAACCACCGGAGCGGGATATGCCGCAGTATCCCCATTATGCCGCCGTGGATGCGTTCCTTCCCGTAATGGAATACCAGCCCCGCGACGAGCACTGCCGGAACGATGCCCTTTATCAGAGGCTCTTCGAGGGCGGCTCGAACGAGGGTCCAGTTCCACACGCTGGCGATCGTCACCGCCGCGGCGCCGCAGAGGAAAAGGTAGGGCTCCAGGTTCTGCTCTATCTTCTTCCAGAGGAACGGGCCCAGGAGGACCACTACAAAGACGGCGAACAGCCCCAGGTCGACCATCGTGACGTCTGGCGTGCTCTCGTGCTCCGGGTCCCCTGAACTGAGCCTGTGGTTATATATTATACTGGCCGGAGCCCAGGCATTTCTCCGTCATTTTGACTGCCGGCAGGCCAGCTCCCGGCAGAAGCGCTCGCGGGCGGCCTGCGCGCCCAGCCCGAAAGCCTTTAAATTGACCTCGACTGCCTTTCTCGGCACCACCTTCTCGATGGCCCGCTCCAGATGCTCCGGCGGGACGGGGAACGCATCCAGCACGCTTATGGCGCCCAGCACTGCCACATTCTCGGTCAGGGCATTGCTGGCCAGTTTGGCAAGCGAGAGCGCGTCTATGGTGAGTATGTGGTGCGTCACCGCCTCGAACCGCGTGACCACCTCTTCCAGCCCGAGGTAGCTCTTCGTCTTGTCGTTGACCAGATCGCCCGTTTCCGTGACCGGGTGCATCACGCGCTGGTTGATAACGGCCACGCCTCCGTCCTTGAGGTACTCGATGTAGCGCAGGGCTTCAAGCGCCTCAAGGGACAGGAGCGCGTCGGCCGACCCGACGGGAATGAGCGGCGAGCGAATGCCCTCTCCGATGCGAAGGTGGACCTGTATCGAGCCCGACCTCTGGGACAGGCCGTGCTGCTCGCCGGTCACGACCTTTATCCCGGCCGACGCCCCGGCCGTTCCGATTATGTTTGAGAGGAGGACGAGGCCCTGGCCGCCGACGCCCGCCAACATCATGCTGAACTCGCCCGCCATCTCAGGCACCTCCCGTGGTCTTTATCGCCGTTATCGGACACAGTTTGGAGCATTTCATGCAGCCGTCGCAGAGCTCCCGCGCGATGGAGGCCTGCCTGTCCGCGTCCAACGAAATAGCAGGGCAGTGGAACTCCTTCACGCAGGCGTAGACGCGCTTGCATGTTTGCTTTTCCACCAGGTTGGGCACGATGGATATCCCTTTCCGGCGCTTGTTCCGGTCGCCGTAGAGGGCGCAGTCCCGGCGCGAGATGACCACGCCGATGCCGGGCCTGGAGAACGCCTCCTTCAGGATGGCCGGCGTGTCCTTTATCTGGTACGGGTCGATGACGGTAAGGTCCTGTATTCCAAGGCCCTTCAGCAGGGCCTCGAGGTCGATCCTCTGCTGGCCCGAATCCTCGTTGTCATGCGGCGAGGACGGGTTGTGCTGCTGTCCGGTCATAGCGGTGACGGCGTTGTCAAGTATGACGAGCTTGAAGTTCGCCCTCTGGTGGATGGCGTTCACGAGCCCCGGCAGGCCGGCGTGAAGGAAGGTGGAATCGCCAATGAGGGCAATGACCGGTTCCTCGACGCAGTGCTGGAGTCCCTCGGCGACGCCAAGCGAGGCGCCCATGCTCAGGAGCGTGTCTCCGTACAGGAGCGGCTCCAGCGGGGCCATCGAGTAGCACCCGATGTCGGCGGCGACGACGTGCTTGACGCCCTTGAGCGCCTTTCGAATGGCGTACAGCGTGCCGCGGTGCGGACAGCCGGGGCAGAACGTCGGCGGGCGGTTGGGCAATCCTTCTTTCAGCTTGGCGGCCCGCTCGAGGACCTTGTCATAATCAACGGGCAGTTTCAGGCTGAATGCCTTGGCCAGAGCGGTGGCGACGATATTGGGGTTGTATTCCAGCGCCTCGGAGAAGAATCCGGCCTCCTTGCCGATGAGCTCGAGGGCCGGATTTGCGTCCTTGGCCAGGGCCTTTATGTTGAGCTCGAGATAGGGCGAGAGCTCTTCGACGACCACCAGCCGCTTGAGCTGCCCGATGAAGCTGGCGAGGAGCTTCGTCGGAAGAGGGAACGTGGTCCCCAGCTTGAGTATGGGGATGTCCAGCCCCAGTATGCGGCACGCCTCCACCGCGTAATTGAACCCGGCGCCGGAGGCGACGATGCCGGTCCCTTCAACGGCCTTTGCGTCCCTTCCGTCCGGATGCACGATCATGTTCAGGGGCGAAGCTTCGAACTCCTGACGGACGGCGGCAGTCCTTTCCAGCATCTGGAGCTTGAACGCCCCGGCGCGGTTGGCCACCGTTATGAACCTCGTCGGCTCGTGAGGCCAGGGGACCTTTTTGAACGGCGTCCTTTTCAGCTCCTCCAGCGCCACGATGCCGCTTTGGTGGTTGACCCGCGTGGTCGTGCGCACGAGCACCGGCACGCCATATTTCTCGGAAAGGGCAAACGCCCCCTTGACCATGTCCTTGGCCTCCTGCGGGTCGGATGGCTCGAGCATCGGAACGAAAGCGGCGGGGCCGAACAGCCGCCCGTCCTGCTCCGACTGGGACGAGTGGGCGTACGGGTCGTCGGCCATGACCACGACCATCCCGCCCTTGACACCCGTGTAGGACAGGGAGAAGAACGAATCGGCAGCCACGTTCATTCCCACGCTCTTCATCGAGCACATCGAGCGCAGGCCGGCCATCGCCGCGCCCGCCGCGGTTTCGAACGCCACTTTCTCGTTCGAAGAGACCTCGACCTTCAGGTCCATTGGTTTGCCGACGTCGACGAACGTATCGAGTATCTCGGTGGTGGGCGAACCGGGATAGGCCGCGTACAACTTGACATCGGCCTCGAGCGCGCCCCGGACCATCGCCTCGTTGGCGAGCATGAAAGCCCTGCCCGGGCCTTTGGACATCACATCGTCGCTGCTCATGACAGTTCCCCCGATTCGGGACGATTTGAAAAGTGGATGTATCGATTTAATGTTTTGCGCAATTGTGGCATTATTCGGGGACCGGCCCGCTGGCGGCGGCCTTGCCTTCGCCGACCGGGTCGCGCGCCCTGACCATCAGGAGCGTTATGGCGAACAGGTAGAGCCCGGCAAGCGCAAAGGGCCAAAAGGTCAGCCGCCCGCCGTCCAGCGTCGCCCCCGCCACGGAGCCCAAAACGACGGGCCCGGCAACGAATCCGGCGTCGTTCACGGTCCGGAACAGCCCCATCGCCGGCGCGAGCTTGTCGCGGGGCACCAGGTCCGACATCCAGGCGGCCATCGGCCCGGAAAGGCCCAGCGTGAGGCCGTAGGCCGTCATCAGGCCGACGAAGCCGAAATAGCTAGTTGCCAGCGGGATGAGCATCGTTATCACGCCCGTCAGCGCCAGGCACGCCATCATCGACGGCTTGCGCCCATGACGGTCCGTATACGCGCCGGAGGGCGTCATGGTCAGGAACGTCGAGAACGCCGTGGCGGTGAGTATTCCGCCCAGAACCGAGGCCTCCATACCCAGATTCTTGTATGCAAAGAGGGGCACGACCGTCGAGGTGATGCCGGCGCGCGTGAAAAAAAGCGAGAATGTGGCAAGGTTCACCATCAATAACGAGGGGATGTTCAGGATGGCTTTGAGGTCGCGGAGGGAGATGCTTTCCTTCGCCCTGGGCGTCTCCGAGCGCTCAATCAGCAGAAGCACCAGCACGAAACCTACGGCCGTGACCAGGGCATAGAAATAGAACGGCGCCCTCAATCCCCACAAAGAAGCCACGAGGCCGCCGACGCCAGGCCCGGTAATCCCGCCCAGGAGCAACATTGCCGTGAAGATGCTCATGTACTTGCCGCGGTTCTCCTGCGGGACCGACATGACCAGCAGGGTGGTGGACATCGTCGTGTAGAACCCGGAGCCGGCGCCCTCGATGATGCGGCCGACAAGAAGGACCCAGTAATTGGGTGCCAGGGCGCATAATACGGACGAGCTGGATATCAGGGCCAACCCGAACAGCATGAGGCTCTTGGGATGGTACCTGGAACCCAGCAGGCCGGCCGGCAGGTCCAAAAGCATCCTCGAGACGGCGAACGCGGCCACCAGCATGCTGACCATGAACACGTTCGCCCCGAACGAGATCGCATAAAGGGGCAGGACGGGCGAAATCAGGCTCAGTCCCATCATGACCAAAAAGACAAAGGCGGAGAGCGTGATGACCATCCGGAGTTCCTTTTTCATGGGCGTTGAGGGCATCCACTTCAGGATGATATAGCTTTGGAGATTATTGGGCAAAATTCAAATGCCGGGCGGGCATGACGATTGGCGGTAACGCGCATGGCCCTCAGGTTCCAGCAGCTCAACCCCGGCGGATGCCGGACCTATCTTGTCGGCAAGCAGGGCATCAAGGAGGTGGCGCTCGTAGACCCGGTGCTCGATCGGTTTGATATCTACCTCATGTTCCTGCGCAAGGAGAACCTCAAACTGACGACGGTCATAGACACGCACACCCACGCCGATCACATCACCGCCGGGCCGGCCTTGCGCGACCTGACCGGGTGCGATTACGTCATGCACGCCGCCGCCCCGGCCGGCTGCGTGAGCAAGCGCCTTTCGGACGGACAGCTGTTCAGGTTCGCGGGAGTCGAGGCAAAGGTCCTGCACACCCCGGGCCATTCCAACGATTCGGTGTGCCTCGTCCTTCCCGACCGGATATTCACCGGCGACACGCTCTTCCTGGACGACGGCGGCGCCGGGCGGGACGATCTTTTGGGCGGCGATGCCGGGGCGCACTGGGACAGCCTGCAAAAGCTACTGCAGCTGCCCGAGACGCTCGTCGTCTACCCGGCCCACGAATATCGCCGGCGGCGCCCCTCTACGCTGGCCATCCAGAAGACGAGCAATGCACACCTTCGGCCACGGACGAGGGATGAGTTCATCGGCTACATTCAGGAGCTGAAGCTCGGGCCCGCCGACTGGATGAAGGACGTGCTCAACGCCAACTACGCCTGCGCCCGGGACCCGACGAAGGCCTGGGCCCCGACCGACGCCCACGCCTGCGAGATCAAGGGCACGCTCGAAAAGGGGGTCAACGACCAGGTCGTAGTCATGATAACTCCCGCAGAGCTCAAGGTCGAACTGGACGGGACGGAGAAACCGGTGCTGGTCGACGTGCGCGAGCGGTCCGAGCTCCTGGGCGAGCTGGGCCACCTGCCGGGAATACTGCACATCCCGGTCGACGAGCTCAAGCGGCGCTTCGCCGAACTCGAGCCGTACCGGAACAGGGAGATCGTGACATTGTGCCGGCGGGGCGGCCGCAGCCATACCGCGGCCCAGATGCTCCAGCAGGCTGGATTTTCCCATGTTCACTCGCTCGAGGGCGGCATGACCGCGTGGAAAGAGACGGGCTTCCCGTCCGAGCGCTGAGATTTAGGTGTCATTTAGCACAAATTATAAGAACGTTAAAGCAGCTTTCCAATTCGCAATCGATAAGGGAGGAGAATGAAATGCCGTTGAAGAAGTCATCCAAGGAGCTTTTGGAGATGTTGAACAAGGCCATAGCGCGCGAGATCCAGGTCTCTGTCCAGTACATGTGGCAGCACGTCATGTGGGGCGGGGTCAAGGGTTTCGCCACGAAGGACGCGTTCAAGACCATAGCGATCGAGGAGATGAAGCACGCCGAGAAGATCGCCGAGCGGCTCTACTACCTGGGCGGGACGCCCACGACGAAGCCGGACCCGATATTCGTCGGCGACAACCTCAAGGCGAGGATAGAGCAGGACATCAAGGACGAGCAGGGCGCGATCGAGCTCTACACCAAGATAATCGAGCTGGCGCGCAAGGAAGGCGACGAGGTCACCAACCTGATGTTCCGCCACATCCTCGAGGACGAGGAAGACCACCACGACACCTTCACGACGCTGTACGAGGAAATCTAGGAACAAGGGTGCAGGGGTGCAGGGGTGCAAGGGTACAAGGGTGGATGGGTGGAAGGGGAACGGCAGATCAAGCCGCAGCGTCCCTTCCACCCATCCACCCTTCCACCCTTCCCCCCTTCGTTTTTATGTTAACCAACCGCCTAGCTAAAGAAAAGAGCCCCTACCTTCTCCAGCACGCGCGCAATCCCGTTGACTGGTACCCGTGGGGCGAGGAGGCTTTCGAGAAGGCCAGGAAGGATGACAAGCCCGTATTTCTTTCCATCGGCTACTCCACCTGCCACTGGTGCCACGTGATGGCCCACGAATCGTTCGAGGACGCCGAGGTGGCAAGGCTCCTCAACGAGAGCTTCGTCTGCGTAAAGGTCGACCGCGAGGAGAGGCCCGACATCGACGGAATATACATGTCCATCTGCCAGATGATGTCCGGCAACTGCGGCTGGCCGCTGACAATAATAATGACCCCCGAGAAGAAGCCCTTCATGGCCGCCACCTACATACCCAAGCAAGAGCGCTTCGGCCAGCCCGGGATGCTCGAGCTCATCCCCAGCATCACCAAGGTCTGGAAGGAAAAGCGCGGCGAGATAACCAACCTGGCCGACGGGATACAGGCCGCAATGCGCCGGAAGCTCGAGGAGCCGAAGGCGCCCGGGCCCGACGCCGGGACTCTGAGCACGGCCTACGACCTCCTGTCGGCGAGGTTCGACGAGGCGCACGGCGGGTTCGGGACGGCGCCCAAGTTCCCGGCGCCCCACAACCTCCAGTTCCTTTTACGCCACTATAAGCGGACGGGCGAGCCTCGCGCGCTGGAAATGGTCGAGCGGACGCTCCAGGCGATGAGGCGCGGCGGCATCTGGGACCACGTCGGAGGGGGCTTCCACCGCTACTCCACCGACGAGGAATGGTTCGTTCCGCATTTCGAGAAGATGCTATACGACCAGGCCATGATGGCGCTGGTCTACACCGGAGCCTACCAGGCCACGCGCAAGGATGAGTATGCCGAGACGGCACGCCAGATATTCGATTACGTCCTGCGCGACATGAGGTCCGGCGACGGCTGCTTTTTCTCGGCGGAGGACGCCGACAGCGAAGGCGAGGAGGGCAAATTCTATCTCTGGACCGAGGAGGCGCTCCGGGAGACGCTGGGCTCTGACGACGCGGCGCTGTCAGCGCGGGTCTTCGGCGCCGAAAAGGGCGGCAACTTCTCAGAGGAGGCGTCCGGAAAGCGCGGCGGCCGGAACCTGCTCCACCTGAAAGCGGAGCTTTCTGATATCGCCGGCGTGCTCAAGCTCGAAATGCCGGCGCTGGCCGAACGGCTGGAAACCATCCGGAAGAAGCTGTTCGAGGCCCGGGAGAAGCGGGTCCACCCGCACAAGGACGACAAGATACTCACCGACTGGAACGGGCTCATGATCGCCGCCCTGGCCCGCGCCTCCATCGTGTTGGAGCATGACCAGTACGGCAAGGCTGCCCGCAAGGCCGCCAATTTCATATTGCACAGGATGAGGAAGGACGGCCGGCTCCTGCACCGTTTCCGGGACGGGGACGCCGCCTTCAAAGGGTCCCTTGAGGACTACGCCTTTTTCGTTTGGGGCCTGCGCGAGCTCTACGAATGGGACTTCGATTTGACCCATCTGAAGGCGGCAGTCGAGCTGAACGCGGAGATGCTGGAGCATTTCTGGGACAAGGAGCAGGGCGGCCTCTTCTTCACGCCCGACGACGGCGAGGAACTGCTCATGCGCCAGAAAGAGGTCTATGACGGGGCCATCCCGTCGGGGAACTCGGTCGCGGCGCTCAACCTGCTCAGGCTGGGGCTATTGACGGGGGAACAGAAGCTCGCGGAGAAGGCCCGGAAGCTGATGAAGGCCTTCTCGGCCGAAATAGACAGCTTTCCGGCGGCGCACGCCAACATGATGATAGCCCTGGACCTGTCCATGGGACCGTCCTGCGAGATCGTCATCGTCGGGGATGAGGACAAAGAGGACACCAAGGCGATGCTAATGGCCCTCAACTCCAGGTTCGTGCCCAACAAGGTCGTCTTGTTCAAGGCGCCGGGCGAAAAGGGCGACGCGCTGGCGGAGCTGGCCCCTTTCACGAAGGACATGAAGATGATCGACGGGAAAGCGACGGCGTATGTCTGCACGGGCGGGTCCTGCAAGCAGCCGGTCACCGACCCCGAGAAGATGCTGGAGCAGCTGAAGTGCTGATGCATCCGGCACTGTTCTTCGGTCGCCGAACAAAAGCGCTCTTTTTATAACCCGTCAGTGCGATTTGAGTCCCGTGCAAAGAAAGGCCCTGCTCGCGATAGTGGTCGCCGGCGTTCTATTGGTTACGGGCGCAGTGCTTTACTCGTACCTTGCCCCGGACCCGCCGCTCCCGCTTGAATACCGCTGGGGACGGGAAGGCACGCTGGCCATCGACATCTTCCTGGACCGAAGCGAGCTGGCCGTGAACGCGACGCTGAATTACACGCTGGTCCTTACGAACATCGGCGAGCGGCCGGTCCGGCTCTTCATTAAGTTCACCGGCATGGGCTGCGAGCTACTAGAGGAAAACAATGCCACGCCGGAATATTTCGGGCCTTTCAAGGGCGCCCCGCCGATGCCGCTGGACGACTCCACATTCAACTCTATGATGCAGGTCCTGGAGCCCGGCCGGAACATCACCCAGGCCGGGAAATTCGCCAACCATACAGCCGCCGGCGGCCACTTCGACCTTCGGCCCGGAAGGACCTACCACCTCGTCGGATACTACTCGTGCCGCGAGGACCGGCCCTATCCGGCCCTCCCGCACTGGCTCGGAGAAGTTCGCACGGAGGCGAAATATTTCACCATCAGGGAATGACAGAAGGATGTGCGACCGTTGAACTTCCACAGGATCCCGTTCGTAATACTATCGGTTGTGGTGCTCGTCATCGCGGGGAGCCTGACCTATTTCTACACGATATGGAGGGAGCCTCCCGGGCCGGAATACGGCTGGGGCGGGAACTCGACGCTGAGAATCAACCTGACGCTTGCCCGCCCCAACATCAGCATAAACGAGACGCTTCATTACACCATCACGCTCAAGAACACCGGGCTGGAGAGCGTCCGGGTATACATCGACGGCTACACCCTGCATCTGAAGATGTACGAAATGTATTTTTCTCCGGACTGGAATTCCTCCATTCCGGGTTCGCCGGTCGAGAATTTCACGACAATCGTGTCGGCCCATCCGATGTCAGACCCGGCCCGCTTCAACAAGCGACTGAAGGTGCTCGGGCCGGGGGAGCAACTCACGGTCATCGGGCTCATCGGGCATGGCGTCCCGGGCGGCGGCGGCTGGGATCTCCGCCCGAACATGACCTACTATGTGCTGGGCTCGTACTATTTCTACGAGAGGCCCCCCGCCTATCCCGCCTTGCCCTGCTGGAGGGGAGATGTCGACGGGGGCGGGATCCGGTTCTCCGTCCTTCCCTAAAGCTTTATCAACGATGACCATTATCGTCGTTTTGTGAAACCGCTCATCTCGGTCCGGGAGCTGCGCAAGGGCTGGCCCGGACTGCTGCTGCTCAACAAGGTCGGGTTCGACATCTACCCGGGCGACAAGATAGGCCTGGTCGGGCAAAACGGCGCCGGCAAGACCACCCTGCTCAAGATACTGACGGGCCTCGAGGGCATCGACTACGGCGACATTTCGGCCAGGCCCGGTTTCAAGGTGGGCTGGCTCGAACAATACCAGACCGCAGACAGCGACGAGACCGTGGAGCAGACATTGACCGAGAGCGACTACTCCACTTCGTTGAGGAAGGAGTGCCGGGCCATCGAAGACCGGATGGCCGACCCGACGTTCTACGAATCATCCGATTACGCTTCCACAATGGAGCACTACAACACGCTCCAGTCAGAGGCGGCAAAGTACAGCGGAGGGGGCATCCTCGACCGGGCGCGCATCCTCCTCGAAAAGCTTGGCGCGCGCCACATGGGCATGAAGACCAAGATACGCGACCTGTCCGGCGGCGAGAGACGCAAGGTGGCGCTGGCCAAGGTGCTCGTCGCCTCGGATTCCATGGACCTACTACTGCTTGACGAGCCGATGAATCATCTTGACATCGACGCCATCGAGTGGCTCGAGGAGTTCATCTGCGACTACCAGGGCACGGCGATAGTCGTATCGCACGACCGTTACCTTTTGGACGACACCGTGTTCCGCATATTCGAGATCGAGAGCACTAGGCTGCGAGTGTACGAGGGCGATTACACGGACTACGCAGAGCAGAAGGAGCTTCACCTGGCCATAATGAAAAGGGCCAAGGACAAGTTCGACAAGGAGGAGGCCCGCCAGAAGGACATAATCCTCAAATTGCGCGGTAGAAATCGTTTCGACGCTCAAATTCGAAACAAGCTCTTTCGCATGGCCAAGATGGAGCGGCCGGAGGACCCCGAGCTAAAGAAGCGCATCCTGAAGATACGCTTCGCCCACGCCAAGGAAGGCGGGCGCTGGGCCGTGTCCGCCAGCGGGCTTTCCAAGTCGTTCGGCGACCGGACGCTCTTCGACGACGTCGAGTTCGACGTCGAGAACGGCTGGCGCGTCGGGCTCATCGGGCCCAACGGCTGCGGCAAGACCACGCTCCTGAAAATGATAATCGGCGAAGAATCCGTAAGCGGCGGCACGCTCGAGCTTTCGAAGTCTGCGAGTGTCGGTTACTTCGACCAGGGGCATCTGTCGCTCGAGCCCAAAAACAACCTGCTCGAGGAGATGGCGCGGGTGGACCCCACGATGGCCGAGGAAGATGTGAAGGGGCTCCTGGGCCGCTACGGCTTCAAGGGCGACGTCGTGTACAGCCGGGTGGAGAAGCTCAGCGGCGGCGAGCGGGCCCGCCTGGCGATACTCAAGCTGGTGCTCTCGCCCTGCTCCATCATCGTGCTCGACGAGCCGACCAACCACCTGGACCTGTTCTCCCGCGATGCGGTCGAGAAGGCCATCAACACCTACAACGGGACGGTCATCACCGCTTCCCACGACCGCTACTTCCTCGACAGGACCTGCGACCACATCATGGCCATGTACGGAGGCCATGTCCGCAGTTTCCCGGGCAACTACACCCAGTACCGGAGCATCGTGGCCCGCGAGGACGAGGAACTTACAAAGCAGTCGCAGGAAGGGCCTTCTTATTATGTGGTCCGGAAAGGCTATACCGACTGGGAGACCCGGAAGCGTTACTTCTCAGGGGAGCGGCTCAAGCTCGAGCCCGACGAACTCAGGCTTCACCGTTGGGCGTTGGAGACCAGGCATCTGGTTAAAGAAGGGGAATGACGTTATGGTCCGTGAGGTCGGATCATGGCCGAAGAAGACTTCCACGACAGCATGCGGATGACCGGCGACGAACATGACGTATGGCATCGCAAGCACAGGAAGCTCTCCGGCAGGGAGCACGACGCGCTCATCAAGCAGATGGGTATCACCGAAGAGGAACATGAGGTTTGGCACAAGCTCCACGGGACGGACATGGACCGGTCGGAGAAGGGCCTGCGCAAACGGGTCGATCCGCTTGTGATCGGCAATGCTTTCCTTGAATACTGCCTCAAGAAGAAGTGGCTCGTAAAAGAGGGGCGCGGCCGGGTCGCAAAGTATTACCCGACGGCCGAAGGGCAGGACGCGCTGAGGAAGTTCGGACTGGAACTTTGAAGTGATTTCACCCCGGCTCCGAGGCGGGCCTGTCAAGCGCCAGGCTGCAGTATAACATGGCGGCTGGCGGCCACGAATAATGCCTGATTTTGGCATTCGGATATATATATCATGGTCGGTTGAGCGGTCCGAGGAATGTGTACTCCATGGCCGACGATGTTGGAACCAAGCTCAAGAATCTGAAGACGTTCAACCTGGCAATGGGCGTGGTCCACCTGCTCCAGGGCATACTAATGCTCGTTCTGAGCAACAACTTCACCCTGCCCGTGACCCGCGGCTATCTCCAGTTCAACCCGCTGACCAAGACCCTGGACCCGGTCACCGTGACCATCTTCGACCTGCGCATCGGGCCGCTCGTCGCCTCGTTCCTCTTCATCTCGGCCATCGCCCACTTCCTGATAGCCACGGTCCTCTACTCGAAGTACTGCGAAAACCTGAAGAAGGGCATCAACAAGTACCGCTGGGCCGAATACGCCGTCAGCTCTTCAATAATGATAGTGGTCATCATGATGCTCGTGGGCATCTACGATGTGGGCACGCTTCTCCTGGGCTTCTTCCTGAACATGATGATGATACTCTTCGGCCTCGTGATGGAGCAGTACAACCAGTTCACGACGAAAACGGACTGGTCCACGTTCATCTACGGCTGTATTGCCGGGCTCATTCCATGGATCGTTGTCACCATCCATTTGTTCGGCTCCGGAAGCGAAGGCTCCAAACCGCCGGACTTCGTATACTACATCTTCCTGTCCATGGCGTTGTTCTTCAACAGCTTCGCCATCAACATGGCACTGCAGTACCTGAAGGTCGGAAAGTGGAAGGACTACCTCTACGGCGAGAGGATGTATGTCATCCTGAGCCTGGTGGCCAAGTCGCTTCTGGCCTGGCAGGTGTTCGCCGGGACGCTCCGGCCGGCGTGAAGACACTGCGATCCCAAATGGCTCCCTTCCAGAACAATAGGATTAAGCCGTGGCGGGCTTTTTCCAGCCCCGGATGAGATTCTCCAAGGTGCTCGCGGGCGTGGAGGTCCTCCAACGACTCGCCCGCCTCAGGCTATCCGGGGACAAGCGCCCCTTCGGGTGCTCCCTGGCCGCCACGGGAAGATGCAACCTGAAGTGCCTCCACTGCTATGAGCGGAGGCGCCGAAAAGAAATAGACGGGGAACTGAGCCTTGAGGGCATGCGCGGGCTCTGCGAAACCCTTTTCGACAAAGGCATCAGGCACTGCACGATCACCGACGGCGAGCCCCTCCTTGACAGGGCCTCTATTGAGAAGTGCGGGGCCATCGTGGATGCCTTCTGGGCCACCTACATTGTGACCAACGGGACGAAAGAGCTCCCTGACTTCCCGGCAACGTATATTGTGAGCCTTGACGGGCCGGAAAGAATTCACGACAATCTGAGAGGGGCTGGAGTTTTCGCCTCTCTCAAGAGGAACCTCAAGCGGGCACCCCACGAAGAGCTGTACGCGCTTTGCACCCTGAACACCCTCAACCGCCATTACATACTGGAAACAGTGGACGAGGCAAGAAATCTGGGGCTAAAGGGTATAATGTTCAACTGGCACAATCCGCTGAAAGCGGAGGACCCGTTGTGGGTTCCGTTCCCCCTGAGAAACCGGGACATAGACATCATCCTGGGTCTTGGAGACAAGCCCGATGGCTTCGTAATCAACACGCAATGGGAGCTCGATGCTCTTCGCAGTCCGGCCTGGGCCCGGGACTGCCCGGCGCACTGGATACTCTCCTTCGACGCTGCGGGCCGTGTGAAGAAACCCTGCATATTTCAGGACCCGAGGATGTGCGAGCGCTGCGGGTGCCACGTCTTCCCAGCACTCAAGGCAGTGGTCGGGGGAAGGCCGAGCATCGAGGCGCATCTCATGCTCAATTTCGTCAAGACCTGGTGGTTTAGGGAGGGCGCGTTGGCAAGACTGGAGATTCCACGGGTATTGGACCACTTATTCTGAGCGGGCGAAGCCCGCCTGCGAGCGGAGCGAGCGGCGACCAGAGGTCGCCCGAACCCGCGTCGTTTTTTTCTTTCATATCATATCGAAAGACAATGCGAACTTGCCTTTCGATAAACTCGAAAGTTGCACATTACCATCTGTCAGCAACTTTCTCGAATGTTTCTTTTTTTCAACAATAGGATTGAAAAAAGAAAGACTTGGGCCCATCCGGATTTGAACCGGAGATCTCCTCCGTGTCAGGGAGGTGTCATACCAACTAGACCATGAGCCCGCTGCTGGTATCCCCTGGTGGCATTGCTGGAATAGCCTCCTTGTTCAAATCCCTTTCGGGCGAAAACAGGAAAAACCGATGAACGGGACCCGACACCGGTCCGAAAGGGTGAGAGCAAATGGACTTCTATGGGGGGTTTTAATCCCTTCCCTCGCCGCCCAATTTATATATATAATAGTCGCATCTATAAGATTAGGGGAATAAGGTGCGCGACAAGGCGGCTGTACTGGGAGTTCTGGCAATCCTGGTCCTAGGCTCCATTGCGCCACTCGCCGGCGGGCTGGGCCGGGTCCTGGACCCGACAATGTACACGGTTCTCACCCGTTTCTCGGACGGCTCCTCGGAGGCGGTGAAGGACCTTTTTGCCCCGGGCGCCAACTCTTCCACGACCATCAAGATCCCCGCCGACGCACTGGTCAAGACAGCCACCGTCGAGGTCTCCGGTGAGCTGCTCGACCTGGAAGGCACCCAGCGCTACGACAAAGCCAGCGATATTGCCAATGGCACATTCACTAACCTGAGCCTCTACAACGGCAGCCTCCTGCTTCGGCCGTTCCTGGACAAGGTCAACTACAGCGCCGGCTCCTCCCCCTCGGCCATCGCCGCCGGGGATGTCAACCACGACGGCCACACAGACGTCATAGTGGTCAACAGGGACGGCGGCACCGTCGGCGTCTTCGTCCAGAACACCACGCTCGGCAACTTGGAAAAACAGGTCACCTACTCGGTCGGGCAACACCCCGAGGGCCTGGCCGTCGGCGACCTCAACCGCGACGGGCGGATGGACGTGGCGGTGGCCTGCTCCGGGCTGGGCACGCTGGATGTCCTGTACCAGGGCTCCGACGGCATACTTGAAACGGGCTCCTCGGTCAGCTCGGGCAACGGGACGATGGCCGTGGCCTTATCCGATCTAAACCGTGACGGCCGTATGGACGCCGTCACGGTCAACTCGATCGACAAGACCCTCTCGCTCTTCATCCAGGACCCGAACGGGAACCTACTCCTGGCCGCCAGGATCGCCACCGGCATCAACCCGGTAGCCGTGGCCGCAGGGGACATAAGCCTGGACGGCCGCGACGAGGTCGTGGTCGCCAACAAGGACGACTCGACCATCGACGTCTTTGTCTGGAACTCCACCACCTACCTCGCGAGGGCCTACACCTGCGCCACCGGCAATAAGCCCGTCTCGGTCGCCATCGGCGACCTCAACCGCGACGGGCGCAACGACGTGGCGGTCGCCGAGCAGGGCAACGCCACGGTCGGCGTCTTCCTCCAGACATCCTCGGGCGTGCTGGGCTCCAGGACGGGCTACGGCTCGCTCGGCGCCCCCTACTGCGTCGCCGCGGGCGACCTCGGCTACGATGGAAGGACGGATCTTGTCGCCGTTAGCGCCGCCACCTCCAGGCTCTCCGTTCTCAACCAGCGCCCTGACGGCCGGCTATCGCCGGCAGTGGAATACCTGGCCGGGACCGGGCCCGAGTCCGTAGCGATAGGCGACTTCAACCACGACGGCAAGATGGACCTGGCCGTGGCCAACACCGGCGCCAACAACATAAGCGTCCTGCTCATGCGCTACACCCCGCCGGGCACCCTGCCAGCCCAGGTGACGGTCATCTCGCCCACCGACCCCCACGGCGTGAGGATCGCCGACCTGAACGCCGACGGCCTCAAGGATCTCGGGGTTGCCGCCTGGACGGGGAACGTTTTCGCCGTCTACCTTCAAGACGGGATCGGCGGGCTCGCCCAGCGGACCGAATACAACGCCGGTTCGGGCTCCTGCGTCGACCTGGACATCGCCGACCTCAACGGTGACGGGAGGAACGACGCGGTCACCACTTCCTGGACCGAGAACCTCGTCTCGCTGTTCTACCAGAACGCCAAGGGCACATTCGGCCAGCGGGTCACCTACCCCGTTGGAACCGGGTGCGCGATGATCGCCGCCGGGGACCTGAACTCGGACGGCCTGAAGGACTTCGCCGCCGCCGCCCTCGGGGCTTTCAGCGGCACCAACATCTGCGTGTTCCTGGGCAACTCGAGCGGCGGTTTTGACGGGCCGTTCAACTACACGCCCGGTTCCGTTCCCACCGGCATCGCGGTGGGCGACCTCGATTCCGACGGCCTCGACGATATTGCCGTCACCAACCAGTACGACAACAATGTCGCCATATTCTACCAAAAGTACGACGGCACCCTCCAGGGCCCGGAAACCCGCGCCGTCGGAAGGTATCCGATAGGGGTGGCAATAGCCGACCTAAGCTCGGATGGCAAAAACGACCTCGCGGTGGTGTCCGGGAGCGCCAATACCCTGTCGGTGTTCATTCAGGACGCCCAGGGGACCCTCCCGAACGCGCCCACCACCTATTCCACCGGGACGGGCCCCTACCTCATTGCCGCCGGGGATATCGATTCTGACGGAAGGACCGACCTCGTCGTGAGCAACCTGAACGGCGCCAACATCGGGGTGTTCACCCAGAAGGCCGACGGCACCCTCAACCAGCAGGCTACCTACAGCACCGGGGCCAATTCCCAGCCCACCGGCGTGGCGATAGGGGATATCAACGGCGATGGGAAGGACGACATCGTGGTGGCCAACGAGTTCGTCAACAACATCGGGCTTTTCTGGCAGAAGTTCACCTCCAGCATCAACGGGACCTATGTGTCACCGTTTTGGGACCTTCCTTATGAGGTATTCGAAGCGACCGCGTTTTGGAACTCCACCGTCACGGGGCCCAACCAGAACATAACCGTGGAGCTGAGCAACGACGACGGACAGAACTGGAGGAGGGTGACCCGGGGCGAGCAGCTGACATTCCCGGCCACGGGAAGCTCGCTCGGGTACCGCATCCGGCTGACCTCCGGCGCGCTCAACGAGACCCCGACCCTCGATAATATCACGATCCGTTACACGATGCACAGCTATCCGACCGATCCCTCGCTGGACGTCGGCGCGCGTGGGACGCCTATCTGGAACTGGACCGGCCCGTTCGGAATGAGCGGCCAGCCCACGAGGATAGACTTCACCGAGAGGCTCAACGCCAGCCTCCAGGGCGCCAAACCCGACGGTCAGGGATACGTAACAGTGCCCTTCGCGCTGGCCTCGGGCACGCTCGGAAGGCTCAGGCTTACCGATCTGGTGGTTGCCTACGACCTGGCCCCCTCCCCGCCGGTCCTGAAGAACTACCTGGACAACGAGTTCACCACGAGCCAGACGCCGCTTTTCAAGATGACCGCCTGGGACAACGACACCCTGCTGCTCCAGTTCCGCCTGGAGATAAGCCAGGACAATTTCACGACGATCCGCTCCAGCTACAGCCAGCTCGTCACCATCGACTACTGGGACAAGCCGGGCTACCGTCCCGGGGAGATGGCCACCTACCAACTTTCGATCTTCGACAAGCTCACTATCGACGGCGAGTACCAGTGGAGGGCGTTCGTGTGGGACGGGACGGTCTGGTCACCGCCGTCGGAGATCGGCAGGCTTAGGGTCGACACGAAGGCGCCCACGGCCCGGGTGGCCCAGCTCGCGGCCTACATGAACAGCCTGCGCTTCAACGTGAGCTGGAACGGCTCTGACCCCGAACCCGGCTCCGGGCTGGACCCGGTCGCGGCGTTCGACGTCCAGTACAAGGACCGCGAGAGCTCCCCCTGGACGGAATGGTTGGTGGGCACCAACCGGACGACCGTGGAGTTCACCGGCCAGCAGGGAAAGACCTACTATTTCCAGGTCCGCTCTCGCGACGCCGCGGGCAACCTGGGGGCGTATTCGATGGGCCCCGGCGACACGCGGACCGTCGTGGACGTCACCCCTCCGAAGGGGACCGTTGCAGACGACGGCGAGGTCACGGGCGACTACACCCGGCTTCACGCCACTTTCTCGTTCAACGATTTCGAGTCCGACGTTATCCGTTTCGAGTACTGGATAGGCACGACATCCGGCGGCAACGAGACCTTCGGGCCGGCGCCGACGGCCGATGCCGAAGTTGCGGTCAGGGGATTGTCTTTGAAAAACGGGACGCGGTACTTCTTCAGCGTGCAGGCCCTCAACCGTGCCGGCCTCTGGTCCCAGGCGATGAGCACGGACGGAATAGTCGTCCGGCTGAAGTTGCCCTATTCATCGTTGACATACGCCGGCGGCACCCGGGCCGAGACGGATATCGAGCTCTTCCTCGATTCCACGGACACCAACAACGTGGGGATCACGGACGCCGACCTCGAGTACCGCGTCGCCGCCATCCACAACCGTCTCCCCGTGGACTGGTCGGCCTGGCAGGAGATCGGCGGGGCCGACTGGGGAGACCAACGGCCGTCCACTGAGCCGTTCGTCTTCACGGGGGAGCCGGGAAAGGCCTACCGGTTCCGTTACAGGGTGAGGGACCGGGCCGACACCTACTCTGACTTCGTCGAGCCCTCCAACGTCTCCCGCATCGATCGCTCTCCAGAGCCGCGCATCGTGGCACCCCTCAAAGGTACTGCAGGCAAGGCGCTTTCCTTCAGCGCCAACACCTCGTTCGACCCGGACGGCGACAAGCTGACCTTTACATGGGATTTCGGTGACCAACGGTGGGGCGACGGGGTCGAAGCCCGTCACTCCTTCTCCAGGGCCCGCAAGTACACCGTCACGCTCTACGTCGACGACGGCATCGTGAACATGTCGGTCACCCAGGTGGTCGACGTCAGGGCGCCGCAGTCGCAGTTCAACTATTCGTTCCTCTACGCGCCGCTCTCGTTCGTCATCCTCATCGCTGCCGCCGCCGGCGCATACGTCCTGGCACGGCGAAGGAAGACCCTGCCCGGGGAACGGCCTGATGAAGGCGCTCCCGTATCCGGCGCCGAGTACGCCCCGGTGGTAGTGCCCGGCTCGGAGAGGCTCCCGCCGGCGCCACCTCCGCCCACCGCCGCCGAGATCGAATCGCAGGTGGCAGCGGCAAGGGCCGAGGTCGCCGACCCCGACCAGCTGGGCATTGAGATTGTCCGCACCACCAAGATGCTGGGACTGGCGGAATCCTTCCTGGCCGAGGGCAACCTCGAGATGGCCTCGCAATACGCGAAAAAAACGGTCAAGCTCGCCCGGGACCAGCGCGCCCGCAAAGAAAGCGAAATTGACGAGGATGCGGCCCGCAAGTTCATCACCGACACCCAGAAGATGCTCGACGGCATGGATGCCTCGGGCGTCAACGTGAAGCCGGCCAAGAGGCTCATGGGCCTGTCCATCTCGTTCATGGCCGACGGCAACTACGTCACCGGAATGCAGTACTCCAAGAAAGTGCGGAAGATACTGGATGAGCTAAGGCAGCGGCAGCAGGCTCCTCCCGTGACCCTCGATGCGGTGGACCGCGAGATACAGGCGGCCGTAGCGCTGATAGCCGAGCTCCAGAGGGCCGGGGAAGACCACTCTGCCGCAGAAGAGGAGGTCGGCACAGCGCGCATGTTCCTCGAGGAGGACGACCTCCCGCCGGCCCTGGAGCATGCCTCGAAGGCCCTGGCCCTGGCCCGGGACATGAAGGAGAAGGAGCGGCCGCTCACCCCCCAGCAGTGGAAGGCGAAGGTGGCGGCCGTGAGGGAGATGGTCGAGAGGGGGAAGGCGGAGGGCATCCGGGTCGCCGAGCCGGCCAAGATGCTCAAGTTCTCCGAGAGCTTCGCACTCCAGGGCAATCTGGAAGTGGCGACCCAGTATGTCCGCAAGGCCGAAAAGCTCCTAAACGACATGGACGCCCGCGCCCGGGTGGACGCCACCAAGCCCGGACCCACGAAGGGTCCACTGCTGTGCCCCCGCTGCGCCGAGGAGGTCGAGACCGACTGGGTAGTGTGCGCGTTCTGCAATATGAACCTGAAGGCCGTGGACAGGCAGGTCCGGGTGGCCGTGCCCGTGGACGACGAGGAGGCGGCCTCGGGCAAGGTGGCGAAGGTGGCCAGGCCCGTCGAGGAGCCGGCCGGCGAAGCGCCTTCCGCAGGGAAGTGCCCCCGCTGCGGCGGGGATGTCCAGCCAGACTGGAAGGGCTGCCCCTCGTGCGAGATGCCGCTGGAGAAATAGAGCGAACGGGCGGGGAACGGGCAATACGGGGCCGAAAGCGACAGCGGTCGCATGAGGGAAAGAGTACCTCGGAACGATGGGACTGAGGTCCTCTGGGACGACGAACGATATCGGACCCGCATTGCCCACATTGCCCGATTGCCCGTATTGCCCGTTTTCCCCCATTTCCCCGATTGCCCGTATTGCCCGTTTTCTTCCGAGACGCAAAATTCATATCCGGTCCGAAACATTCGAGCTGCATGGACGAGCCGGCCGAATCCAGGCAGGAGGCTTCGGGCGAGTTCCCCAGGGAGCTCATCGATTTCTTGATTGCCGCGCCCCGTCTTGTGGTTGTCAACGGCCGGCCCCGAACGGGAAAGACGGTGTTCTGCCTGGGCCTGTCGGAGGCGGTCTCGCTCCCGCAGAACACTTTCATCATAAGTACCCGGGCGCTTGAGCCCCCGGTCTACGAGGCATTCCCGTGGCTGCGGACCAACGAGGCCCGCGACAAGTCGTTCGAGGTGCTCTTCCAGGTTTCCACGCCGCCCCCGAAAAAGCAGCCCGAGCCGCCCAAACAGCCCGAGCAGGAGGCACGGATAAAGACAGCCCGCGAGATGCTGCGCGGCATACTCGGCGATATCCCGGAGGCCCTTCCGCCCGTCGAAGAGAGCAGGCCCGAGCCCGAGCCGGACCGCTCGGAGCTTGCCAATCTGCGCGGCGTCATCGCCGACAAGAACCCCCGCGAGCTTTTGCGGATATACCGCGGCCTGGCCCGCGTGCCGCGGGGCACCGGAGGCGTTTGCGTGCTCGTCGACCGGGCGGACCGCCTTTGCGAGAAGAACGGGCTCGAGCTGGCCAAGCTCGCCGGGGCGTTGCGAACCGACCTGGCTCGGAAGCACAATGCCCATCTGGTGATGGTACTGGACAAGCCGTTGCCGGACCTCGACTGGCTCGCGGACGCGGTCGTGAACCTCAAGGAGGTCGGCCAGGGCGAGGACTTCCTGGGCCAGGTGGAGCTGGCTAAGCTCGGCGACCAGAAGATCAAGAGCCCGAGGTGGATGTACAACTTGAGCGGCGGACGGTTCAAGGTCCTCGCAGGGATGCGCGTTTGGGGATGAGCGGGGCGAGATGGGAAACGGGCAATTCGGGCAATGAAGGGGAAAATACGGGCGATGGGGATTCCCGGTTGTCCCGTCCCCATATTGCCCGATTGCCCGCTTAAACAATCGCCCGGATTGACCGCATTGCCCGGATTGCCCCGATTTCGCCCCATTCGATTCTCAAACTTCATATAATAAAATATATATACCTATAAATCAGACCGGTAATAGCCTCCGTCGGGGAGGCTCGGCTCTAGAGGTGCAAGGCAGTGGTCGCCAGGGTCACGCACATCAAGACGGCGCCGGCGGAGAAGGCCGGCGCCCCGGCGGCACGCCCTAGGGGCATGGACCGTTTCATTTTCGTCATGGCCAACCACCGGCCGGCGCACCGCTCGGCGCGCTTTGGCAAGGGGGGCCGGGCCGCCCAGCGCGAAGAGGAGCTGCAGTCCGCCCTCGAATCGGAGGTCAAGAAACGCCAGAAGATGGCCGATGCACTGGGGAAGGCCGAGGAGGAGTTGGAGGCCATCCGGCAGAAGACCGGCGATGGCAACGGCGCAGGCGTCGAGGAGGAGCTGCGCGCCAAGGAAGAAGAGTTGAACCGCATCAAGAACGACTATGCCACGAAGATGAAGAACTCGCTGGCCCTCCAGCGCATCAAGTACGAACGCGAGATAGACAACCTGCGCAAGGAGATACGAAAGGCAACGATGGGCCGCGAGGAGGTCACCGAGGAGATACACAAGCGGGAATCGGAGTTGGCCGACCGGGAGAACCAATGCAAGAGGTCGGAGCTCGAGTTCGCCGAGCTGAAGAAGAAGCTGGAATCTGAGGCATCCCAGGTGAAGAAGGCGGAGCCCGTCTCCCGCATCTCGCCGGCGATGGAGGAGAAGGTGCGCAATCTCGAAAACGATGTTCTGCGCATGAAGACCAGCCTCGAGGTGAAGAGCGAGGCGCTCAAGCGCGCCGAGGACCGGCTCTCGGAGAAGGAGCAAGAGCTCTCCGAGGTCCTGCGGGACACGGCCGAGCAGCTCAAGAAGAACGACCTCAAGACCGAACTGGACAACGTCAAGAAGGGCTCCATCGCCATGATGAAGTACATCACGAGCCTCCAGCAGAAGAAGCAGGAGGAGGAGTTCAAGGCGATACGGAAGGCCCTCGAGAACGAGATACAGAAGAGGCTCCAGGTGGAGGAGGAGCTCCACAAGAAGGAGGAGAGCCTGGCGGCCCGCCAGAGGGCCCTGGGAGCCGAGATAGAGAAGGTAGCCGCCACCCACACTGTCGATCTGGACGCGGTCAAGAGCCTGGAATCCGAGCTCCAGTTGCGCGAGAACGACGTGCACCAGAAGGAGGATGCGCTGGCGCTCAAGGAGAAAGCCCTGGTCGACCGCATCCGCGGGCTGGAGGGCGAGATACAGAAGAAGATCCGCGATGGTAAGATACTCCAGGACATCAAGCGCGAGTTCCAGCTCAAGGAAGAGGAACTGAACCTTTTGCGCACGGAGCTGCGCCAAAAGGAGGACGAACTGGCCCAGCGCGAGAAGCAACTGAACACCCGCTCCCCGCCGGCGGTGCCGGCGCAGGTCGATGCGGAACTGAAGCGCCTGCGCCAGGAGATAGAGGCCAAGAACGCCGAGTTCAAGCGGATAACGGAGCCCATGAAATACAAGGAGAGCGAATTCCTCCGGCGAGAAGAGGACCTCCGATACCGTGAAGAGCTTCTTAAAAAGGAGCTGATCAAGCTCGAGGATGCCCGCCAGCAGCAGTCCAACGTCGAGGACATCGACCTGAAAAAGAGGCTCGAATCGCTTGAGATGCAGGTCAAGCAGAAGGAAGAGGAGATCAAAAGTCGCGAAGCCTACCTGCGCAAGAAGGAGGAGGAGCTCCGGTTGCGCGAAACCAAGATGGTGGGCAAGGAGATAGAGGCCAAAGAAGAGGAGTTGAAGCTCGAGATATCGACCGAGAAGGCCAAGACGGGAAACTCGCGATTGGACGACCTACTGATGGGCGGCGTGCCCTTCGGCTCCAACGTCCTGTGCATCGGCCCGGCGTTTATAGGAAAGGAGACGCTCATTGCACGCTTCCTTATTGAGGGTCTCCAGAAGGGCATCCCGGCGCTGGTGGTCACCACAGATATCTCCCCGCAGGAGATCCGGGAGGAGATGAACTACATCGCCCCCGGCGTGGAGCAGTTCGAGAAGATGGGCCTGCTCCGCTACATTGATGTCTATTCAAAGAGCATGGGCATACAGGACGAGGACCCGTTCACGGTCTACGTCGACCACCCCACGGACTATGCAGGCATCACGCGCGCTGTCGAGATGCTGACCAAGCAGTTCAAGGACAAGGCGGCGACCTACCGCATGGCCGTCCGCTCGATATCTACCCTGGTTACCTATTCGGACCCGACCTCGACCTACAAGTTCCTGCAGGCCGTCACGGGCAAGGTCAAGCGCGCCAAGGTCGTGTGCATGTTCACGATGGACCGCGGCATGCACTCCGACACCGAGATACAGACCCTGGCCCACCTCATGGACGGCTCGGTCGAGTTCAAGACCGACGGCGTCAAGACCTTTTTGAGCATCCAGGGCCTGACGGACGTCCAGTCCCGGGCGTGGATCCAATACACATACACCAAGAAGGGCCTGAACATCGGGTCGTTCGCATTGGATCATATCCGGTAACGAAGTTAACAAGTTAACAGGTAAACGAGTAAACAAGTGAAGTTGACAGGTTGACAAGTTAACAAGTAATCAAGTTGAACGGACGGACGGTCTGCCTTCCCTCCCTTGAAACCTTTTTCATCCAGTTGTCCCACTTGTTGACCTGTTCACCTGTTCACTTGCTTACTTAACCTGTTAACTTGTTCACCTGTTTACTTGTTCACTTCGTCGTTTTCCCAATTCGCCAATTATATCAATTACCAGGGCGTTCTAGTATCCCGTGCCGTCAGAGAGCGCCAAGCAGTACAAGGACGCAAAGATATACAGCTGCTTCGTCCTCAACCGGCTGGTCTCGGCGCTGGGCATCGACCTTTACCAGGCTGACCTGGAGGCCAAGCTCGACGACATACTGGCAAAGAGCGAGGCCGTCGTCACCAAGGCCGACATACGGCACGAGATACGGTCCAATCACAACATGACCGAGAAGGTCCTGGGCGCCCTCGTGGACGAATGTCTCGTCCGGATACTCCACGACCCCGGGGAGAACCGCTACCGGATAATGGTGACGAAGGAGGGCGTCCTGCACGCCCGGAGGTTCAACGAGTTCTACGCCCAGCTTTACGAGGAGCAGATTAGGGACCATTACAAGTACCGCGAGCTGCCCTCCTGGTTCCGCCAGGCGAAATGACGCGATGCACCATCTGAAGGGTGCAAGGGTGGAAGGGTGGAAGGGTAAAAAGGGAAGGGGGAAGGGTGGTAGGGTACAAAGGGTACAAGGGACGAACGTCGTCCTTTCCACCCTTCCAAGCTGTTACCCTTCCACCCGACATTCCCAAATATCCCAATGTCTTTATCTTTACAATTCATACACGTGATGCAGGAAAAGACGGAGACTGAGGGACATGAACGAGGATCAACGCAAGTTGCCCGCCCTGCTTTTGGGATCGCTTCTGGTGCTGGTGGCCATCGCCGCCTGCGTCGAGAATCCCGTGCCGGTGAACAAGGCCCCCGTAGCGCGTATCGGCTCGCCGGTGACCGCCGCATCGTACGACACGGGCGTCGCCATCCCATTCGACGGGAGCGGCAGCTACGACCCGGAAAAGAAATCGCTCACCTTCACCTGGAAATTCGGCGACAACGCCACCGGCACTGGGAACCGGACCACGCACGCCTATGCCCTGCCGGGCAAGTACATCGTGACGCTCGAGGTCAGCGACGGAAAGAAGAAAGGCACCGACCGCGCCGAGCTCAACATTGCCCAGGCCAACCGGGCGCCGGCCGTCAAGTTCAGGGCTTCCGTCACAAATGTCTCCAACGAGCAGGCGGTCGATTTCAACGCCTCCGAAACGACGGATGCGGACAACGACTCCATGACCTTCAACTGGGCCTTCGGCGATGGCACCGTCGGCCAGGGCAAGCTCGTTTCACACCTTTATCCGAACGTGGGCCCTTACAACGTGACGCTGAACGTGAGCGACGGCAAAACGACCTCGGCGGCGCAGCAGTCGATAAACGTCTTCCAGGCCAACCGGGCGCCCGTCGCGGTGTTCAAGGCGACGCCACTTGTGGCGTTCATCAACTCCGCAGTGGATTTCGACGCCTCCTACTCGACCGATGCCGATGACGACAATCTGACGGCGACCTTGGCCTTCGGCGACGGCACCAACGGGACCGGGCTGAAGACCAGCCACACCTTCTCAAAAATGGGAAATTTCACCGTGACCTGCACCGTGAGCGACGGCCAGGCCGAAAGGACTGTCAACATCATCGTCACGGTCCTTCCGAAGGCCAAGATAACGCTCGACTGGAACCAGACGGACTACGGCTACATCGTCCAGACCGAAATTGAAGTGGGGAAGGCCAATCTCAGCGTGGTCGTCACCAGTTCCGGCGGCGGGACGGACGCCGCCGCCGCGATCGCGGAGCTGGCCAAGGACCGCTACCGCGCCACGAGCACGGTCCTGCCTTCACGGGGCGCAACGCTGACGGTTACCGCAAGATACTGGGGCCTCGTGATAGGCGCCCGGACCATGACCATTTACGAGAACACGCCCATGCCCGGCAAAAACTGCACGGCGACGTTCGACGCGTCCATGAGCAGCCACACCGTTTCGGGAACATCGGACGAGTGGTTCAATGTCTCCGGCTCCATAAGCGTCGTGGTGCGGGACCTGATAGCGGAATACTCGATGAGGATAACCGACGGCTCGATGGAGAGCCGGGAAACGACCGAAAACGGGGACACCCGGGTCGGAAAAAGCGAGCTCTCGGGCGGCTGGTTCAACCAGACGCTAGACGCCGGATTGCAGACCGCCACCCGGATGGAGATGGCCACGCGCGGCAATAGCTCAACGACGAACGAGACAGGCGTGGAGGTGGAGAAATTCACGACGGTCCAGGAGATGGTCAAGGTCGGCCACAACTCGACCAGGGCTTACCTGAAGATGGACGGGACCCAGCATGGCTCCACGCTCTCCTACACGGTGACCACGCTGGGCATCGAGGAGCATGCCAACGGGGACGGGAAGCTCTTTTCCTGCATCAAGCTGAAGTTCAATTACACCGCCGACGCTTACATGCCCAATCCTCCCGGCCCGTCCCTGCACATGATATATTTCAGCGACGACATCCAATGGGTCGTCCAGGACGAGGACCATTACACCAACACCACGATATGCCACGAGTTCACGACCAACGTTTACCTTATCAACGATACAACGGGTAAATGGAACCTGACCGGGACCGATTCGGGGATCGAGTATGTCGACAGCGACGGCAACGGCCTATACAACCCCGACATCGCGCCGCTGAGCTCGGACGAGGCGTTCACCTTCCACGGGCTCGTCCCGAGGGAGCTGGTGGTCGGAGACCGCATCGTTGGCACCAACGAGCACGGCGTGACCGTCGTCATCGAGGCCCTGGAAGGCGGACAGCGCACGGTCGACGGCGTGACCTACACGGTCATCCTCCTGAAAGGGACATTCTCCGGGGCCGGTGGCAACGCCAGCGGGACATCGGAGAACTGGATCGTCTCGCAGGGCAATCTCACCGGGCTTACGGTGGAATCGAAGGAGCAGAAGTCTTGGACCAGCGAAAGAAAGGTCGAGGACAGCTCGAGCTCCTTCAAGGCCGTCCGGGTCGAGGAGGAGTAAGGCCTGAGCCGCTTCTCCGAGCTTCTACGGCGGCTGTTCCGATACTACGGCTTCGAGGGCGACGTGCCAGAGGACGGCGCTCCATTTGTTGCGCGCCAGGGGAGCCTGAAGGTGGAGGTGCTGCCGGTGCGGGGTTCCGCCGAGATCGACGAACGGGAACTGGCCTCCATCCTGTCACGGAAAACTGATGCAGACCGCCGCATAGTGGTCTCGCTGGGCAGGTTCTCGCCCAGCGCGCGTAAGCTCGGAGAGGAAAGGCGCGTCCAGCTCTGGGACCGGTCCCGCCTCGAGGAAGAGGCCGGGAGAATGCTCCTGGCCGAGATAGACACACGCGAGGTCTCCGGCGCCGACGAGAGCCTGCTGGAACCGTTCCTGAGGATGGAGATGGCGGACCTGGGCGGCGAAACCGGCCACCCAGGACCGGCAGCTGATGCCGGACAGACCGATGGGCCCCTGCCGGAACTCGAGCTTTTCGATGGCGAGGGGATGGTCCCTCCGCGGATCCCCCAGGAGCAGGCCCGCTCGCTGGTCGCCGAAAGGCTGGAGGGCGCCTTCCGGTTCGACCTGCGGATGATGCCGCACTACTGCTACGCCTATGCCTGCCCGGTCCAGAGATCTCACGGCCACGCGGAGGTCGGCCGGGGATTGCTGCTCGTGAACGGGATAGACGGCGAGGTCTGCGCCTGGGAGCCTCCCGGCCTGGCCCGCTGGGACGGGACGGCCAGCCGGATGGAGCCCTCCATCGAACAGGCGGAGGCCCTGGAAAAGGCGCGCGAATGGGTGATGGCGGCCAACACGCGCATCGTGCACCTGAAACATGACCGCGGCAGCGTCACAGTCTACGAGAAGGTGACCCTGAAACCCTCGCCGGAGGCGCTGCGGCTGGAGTACCGCGGGCTGGTGTTCTGGCCGGTCTGGGGCATAGAGGGAGGCAACGGTGCCGTGGTCCTGGACGCTCTAGAAGGAAAGGTCCTGAAAGAGGAGCTCTTCGGTCCGGTTGCCAAGGCGGACGCCGCCGCGCCGACGGACGACGGAGCCCGCTCCAGGTGATCTCATACCGATAATGACCGGTAAAAACACGGTTTCTCATCGAACAATACGTTTCGAGCAATGATAAGTAATATTTATAAACATCGAGAAGGATACGCTCAATGATAATTATGGTTGAAGAAGAGGATGCCTTTGAATGTCCTCAATGCGGGGCGAGCGTTGGCGTTGAAGATACCAAATGCCCCGGGTGCGGCGTAGAGTTCGAATCCGACGAAGGAGACGCAGCTCATGCGGCAGAACCCGAACCGGCCCCGCCGAAGGAAAAAGTGGATGATGAGGAAGAAGAGGACGAGGATGAGGCGGAGGAGCTGAAGGAAAAAGAGGCGCAGAAGGCTCCGGAGAAGGAACCGGTAGACGAGAAGGAGCCGGAAGAGGACGAAGAGGAGCCCGAAAAGGAAGAGGAAGAAAAAGAGGAAGAGGGCGAGGAAGACGCCGAAGAAGAAGCCGAGGAAGAGGGCGAGGAGGAACAGGAGCCCGAAGAGGAAGAAGAGGAAGCGGATGAGCCGCAGGCGCCGGAGGAGCAGAAGGCCGGCCTGAACATGGGCGGCGTTGTGCTTGCGATATTAGGCGTCCTGGGCCTGGTTGGCGCCATCCTGCTGGACCCGATTCTCCACGCCATGGACGATAAGCACCCGGCCGACATAGTCATCGGCCCGACCCAGATGCTGATCCTCGTCGTTGCGATAATCGTCCTGGCCGCGGGCGTTGTGGTGGCTTTTGCTTTCAGAAAGAAGGCAGCTCCGACAGGGCCAACGACCCCGGTCTCTTTGGGAGAAAAGGCCGCCCGGAAAGAGGAAGAACCTGAAGAAGAAGAAGAGGAGGAGGGCGGCGAGGCCGAAGATGAGGACGAGGAGCCCGAGGAAGGGGAAGAAGAGAAGGATGAGAAGAAGGAAGAGGCTCCCGAGGACAAAGAGGCGGAAGAGAAGGCCCAAGAGGAGGACGAGGAAGAAAAGGAAGAAGAGGACGAGGAAGAGGCCAAGGAGAAAAAGAAGTCGCCTGTCCCTCCCGCTCCCGCCAAAGAAGAGAAAGAAGAAGAGGACGAGGAAGAAGTAGAGAAAGAAAAGGAAGGGAAAGAAGAAGAGGCGGTCGAGTACGAGTGCCCCAGCTGCGGCGCCTCCGTCGGCGAGGCCGACACCAAGTGCAAGAAATGCGGGGCAGATTTCGAGTAAATGGAAGGGTGAGCTGGTAAGCCGGCGAGCCGGTGAGCCGGGGAGAAAGCCGGTAAACCGGTAAACCGGCGAAGGACGGCAGACAGTTCCCGAGTATCCCGGTTCCCGGGCTCACCCCCCGGCTCACCGGCTTACGGGTTCACCGGCTTGCCGCTTCGATATCATTCGAGAGGCTCGGCGTCGATTCCGAGCCGCTCCCGCGTTTCCCGGGCCAACGATTCGCAAGACCCGTGAACGGTGTAGACCTTCTTCGGGCCGCAGGATCTTATGAAATTCATGATGCGGTCGAAATCGGCATGGTTGCTGAAAGGGAACTGGGCGTCGATGTCGTGCGAGTTGCCAAAGTTCATGAAAGCCGTCCAGCCGGAGACGAACGCGGCCGTGGCGCCGTTGCTGCGATAGTCCCGGATGTGCTCCGGGACCGGGTGCTTGAGATCGCGGCGCGAGGTGACCAGCACGTGCGGTGAACGCAGCAGGTCGCGGCCGGCGGCCGAGAGCGGGGTGAACTCCAGCGGCACGCCGTGCTTTCGGTACACGTTGCATATCGAGGCTATCTGGTCCGGGACCACCACTGGGGCGCGGATGCTGTTGGCCAGCGCCACCAGGTCCTGGGCCTTTCCGAACTCGTAGCTGCCCAGGATGACGGTCCCCTGCTCGAGGCGGTCCTCCATCCAGGACAGCAGGTCCGAGACCACGCGCTCCTGGTCGGGGAGGACAAAGCGCGGGTCCCCGTAGGTAGCCTCTATCACGAGAGTGTCGCATTTGCCGGGCCGGGCCGCCCCGCAGGTTATGCCCGTGAAAGTGTCGAAATCACCGGTGTAAAGGAACTCTCCGCTCCGGACCATGGCCGAGCCGAGGACATGGCCCGCCTCGCTGAGCTCTATGTCGAACCCGCCCACCTTCGATTTCCTTCCGAATGGCAGGGCATCCGAGCGGAAATCATCCCTTCCGGACCGGGCCAGCATTATGTCCCGCGTCTGGGGCGTCATGACCGCCCCCTCTATCATGTGGTCCAGATGGGCGTGGGTGACCACCGCCGCCTGCCTTTTCCGTTTCGGGTCCAGGTAGAGCCGGTCTTCGCCCTCTTCGAGGCACACGGCGCCGTCCCAGAGGACCTTCATTGGCCCTTCCTCGTGAACGTGTATCTCGTCGGCTCCTTGCGCTTTATCGTCGTGCGGAAGGGGCACACCGGGCAGCTGAAGCCCAGCGTGACCGTGCCGCCGAATACTGTCTCGTTCTTCGTGGCCTTCAGCGGGCTGCCGCAGACGGGGCAATGGAACCGCGCTGTTTTCTTATCCGTTTCCCGCCACTGGATGTCCACATGGGCCAGCCCCGAAGTGATGGCGAGCCGGCGTATGCGCTCCCCGCTGGCGGTGAGGCCCTGCTCCGTCTTCTTCAGTTCCTTGAGGACCTTGTCCCGCAGCTCCCGCTGGGAGCACATGGTCTTGCGGTTCCCGAGGGCGCGCTTGAGTGCCTCGACAACGAGCTCGTCTTTGGCGAACTTCCAGCCCATCGGGCGGGATATCGGATTGCAACTATAAAAAACTACGAAAGCGCGAGGAACAATGGTGGAAGGGTGAAAGGGTGGAAAGGTAATAGTTTTAAGGGTGCAAGGGTTGGAAGGACTTCCATCCCCTCCGCCCTTTGTACCCTTTCACCCTTCAACCCTTCCCTTCACCCCTTCCACCCTTTTACCCTCGCACCCTTCTAATCAACAGTAACAATAAATAGGCTAAAGCGTTTCCGTTCACCCAGGGGTAAGTATGGTCGAGATTGTCGTTTTGGCCAAGGCGACCGTGGATGTCCAGGCCGTCAAGATAGACGCCGACACGAACGAGCCGATCCTGAAGGGCGTTCCAATGAAGGTCAGCGATTTCGACCGGAACGCCATGGAGGAGGCCCTCAAGATAAAGGCCAAGCTGGGCGGGAAGGTCCGTCTCATCACGGCCGGGCCGCCCGAGGCAAAGGACCAGATGCGCCAGCTCATCGCGATGGGCGCCGAGGAAGCCTATCTGGTCACGGACCCCGGCTATTCAACAATGGATTATGCGGCGGTGTGCAGGCTCCTGGCAGAGGCCGTCAAAAAGCTTGGCAAGACAGACCTTGTTTTGGCCGGCGAGGCATCGATAGACCAGTATTCCGGCCAGATGGGCCCCCGCGTCGCCGGCGCGCTGGGCATCCCGAGCATCTCGTATGCAAGGAAGCTGACCCCCGAAAAGGACGCCATCGCGGTAGAACGCGAGATGGGCGAGCTCGTGGAAGAGTACAGGGTGCCCTATCCGGTCCTTATTACCGTCAACAAGGAGATGAACGAGCCGCGGCTCCCCAACATGATGCAGATAATCGGCGCCTCAAAAAAGCCTATCACGGAATGGAAGGCCGAAGCATTAGGCATCCCGGCCGCGGAACTGGCGCCGCGGGTCAAGCTCGTTGGCCTCAAGGGCATGGTCATGAAGCGCAAGAACATCCTGTTCACGGACGAGCCTCCGGCGGCGGCGCAGAAGCTGGTCGAGGCGCTCCGCAGGGAAGGCGTCCTCGGAGGTGGCCAGCAATGACGATCCTGGTATTTTCCGAGCAGGACCCGACCGTGCACGAGCTCCTGGCCAAAGCCCGCGAGATGGCACCCGTGCTTGGCGGAAAGGTCATCGCTGTGGCATATCCAAGGAGCCCGCACCCGGAGAATTTCTACAAGCGGGGCGCCGACCGGGTCATACTGCCGGTCAGCCCGAATCTTTCGACCAACGTGCCGCTGGTCGAAAGCTACGCCGAGGTGCTTTTCAGGATGTGCAAGCAGCTCGATCCCTCCGTCATCCTCATAGGTTCCACCAAGTGGGGCAAGGAAGTGGCAGCGCGACTGGCCGGGATGCTAGGTTGCGGTTGCGCCGTGGACTGCCTCTCGGCCGCATTGGATGCCGGCAAGAACCTCTGCGTCGAAAGGCTCGTGCTGGGCGGGAACGCCACCTCGACCGAGCAGTTCAACACGTTCCCCGCCGTAGTCACCGTCCCGCCCAAGGTCATCCCGTGCCTGCCGGAGGCCGCGTCGCCCGGCGGCGAGGTCGAGAAGATGCCCTTCGAGATACCGGCGGCGAAGGTCGTGTCCCTCAAGGTCACAAAGCGCGAGGTGGCCGGCGTCAAGCTGGACAGCGCGCAGGTCGTCGTCTCGATGGGCCGGGGCATCAAGGCGAAGGAGGACATTCAAATCGTGCTGGCGCTGGCAAAGGCCCTCAACGGCGAATTGGGCTGCACGAGACCGATAGCCGCCGACCTGAAGTGGCTCCCCAAGGAGCACTGGGTCGGTCTCTCGGGCACCAAGGTGAAGCCCAGGGTCTATGTCGCCGTCGGGATCTCGGGCCAGATACAGCACATCGCCGGTATGCGGGACTCGGCTCTCATCGTCGCCATCAACAAGGACAAGGACGCCCCCATCTTCAAGGCAGCCGATTACGGCATCATCGGGGACCTCTACAAGGTCGTGCCCGAGGTAATGAACCAGCTGAAGACCTGCAAATAGGGGAAAACGGGCGAACCGGTAAGCCGGTGAGCCGGCTAGCCGGGGGGCGACAGAGGACGGTTCTTGCGGCCGCGGGAACGAACTAGTACGATTATCGCGATCATCCCTCCGAGCGGGAGAGCCAGATCCTTGAATTCCGGGACGAGGTTGACCGCGATGGCAGTGATGCCGGTGTCGGTGCTGCTGCCCAGGGTGGTATTCCACACGCCGTCCGGTGCGGTCGCGTTGAACTTGAAGGTGTAGACCTTGCCCGACAGCGCCACGGTCCATAATTGCTTGTTGCTTTTATCAAGATCGATGTCGTAGAACTGCTGGCCGGACGAGTTGTCGGGAACTCCGACAGCAGCCCATGGGTCTTTGTTCTTCCCATCCGTGTCGTACCGGATGTTCCCGTCGGACTGGAGGATGAAGATGTAGTCCGTCGAGCTCCAGCCGGCGCCGTGGACGATGGCCACATTTTTCTGGGAAGCGCCGGCATTGCCGACGTTTTGGTCGCCGAAGGCGTTCCAGTTCTTCCCGCCATCGCTGCTGTTGAATGCGGTGGAGCAGGTGTTGCTTCTGACAGCATAAAGGTTGCCGCTGGAATCGATGCACATGTCCTCGTAATCGGAGGACCCTCCGACATCGCCCTGATAGCTCCACGACCCGCCCGAAGCTGCCTTGTATGTGTCCCCGTCGGATTCGAGCGCATAGAATGAGGTGCCATCCGTGGCTATGGCCACCGCCCGGTTGAGAGTGGAATCAATTGTTATGCTCCAGGAAGTCCAGTCCCCCGTTGATTCGTAGACGGGCCCGTCCCTTTGGATAGCGTAAACGTTCCCGCTCGAATCCGTGCAAAGGTCCCGCCACACCGTGGCGGCGATCGTCGCCTCCGATTTCCAGCTGACCCCGTCGGAGGAGGAGTAGACGACACCGTCGTCGGCGAGCTGCAGCGGGTCCGTCATCTCGATGGACCCGTCCAGCAGGTCCTGGCGCCCGGACCAGTCCGAGGCGAAGACCTGCGCCCTGAAGACGGGGCCCAGCGTTATGCCCATTGACGCAAGCGGTGCCTGTAATTCCATGCTGTCGGGGTCCCTGGCCGCCTCGAACGTGCCGATACTGACCCAGCTCTTAATGGCCGGCGACCAGGAGAACGCCTCGCGGGTGAGTATCCGTCCGGCGATTCCCGTCACGGTCAGCGAGTACTCGGCGCCTATATCGGTGCCTTCGACCGCGAAGCCCGTGAGGTTTGAATTGTCGGCATCGATGAACGCGCTGACCGTGTCCCTAGGGATAAGGACGGGCTGGTCAATCACGCCCGGCGACGGGCCCGGAGGCCCGGCAGGCGCTGGTACCGGCCTTCCCTCGAAAGGAACCGGTATGCATTCCCCGCCCAGCATGGTTCCATCGACGCGCGCCAAAACGGAGATGCAGCGTTGGTCCTTTGCGGCGCGCCCGTCCACGATATCGATGCAGGGATTCGAAGCGTCGCCTGAGGTATCCGGGTGGGGCGTTGCCTGGGCCCAGTCCCCGAACGCCCCGTCGATGGTTATCCTGGACGGCGCGGTCCCGATGTAGAAGCTCCTGAGCCCGAGCCCTTCCACGGTGGCGGTGCCTTTGACGAGCCGAACCGAATCGTGGCCGGCCAATCCGATACCGAAAACAGCGCCTTGCGTGGCGGTTGCCGGTATCCCGACGCAGACATCGAGACGCTCCGTTTTCCCGACGGCCACCGCAAGGTCCGGTTTGAGCGTCATCCGGTCTCCGATGAAGCGCCCCGACGAAACGACCCGGTTGCCGGAGCGAAGCTGGACCTCGCCGACATCGCCAGCCGAGGCGTTCCCGGAACGGGACAGGGTCAGCTCCCGGAGCCTCTGGTCTTTTCCCCGGGCATCAAGCGCCAGCCTGAGGACGGGCTGGCCTTCCGGGGTGATGGCGATGGCAGGCTCGTCGACCGGCTTTTGGGATATCCGGAGCGCACCCCCGTTCGGTCCTGCCATCACCTTTGAAAAGTCCATCGATTCCGAATGGGTGTCCATCATCTGGAAAAGGGCCCTGAAACCGCCGATTACAAGGTCCTGGAGCCCGCTTTTCCAAACGCAGAGCTCGAGTCCCTTGTTCGACGCGGACGCCTTCCCCGAGCCCATGACGGTCCAGCCGTTCCAGCCGCCGTTGCCTTTCATCGGAGAGAATACATAGAACGTGCACGCCCGGACGACACCGTCGTAACCCCATACCTCGACCCGGTTGTCGGCGCCCATCCCGCGGATGGAGTAGCCGGTCGAGGCATTCAGGTCCGAATCTATGAAGACATTGACCACATCGGCCCCGTTTCGCTTTCCGGAAAGGATCTTTCCGGCGACCTGCACGAAAAAAAAGGCGTCGTTTCCCGAAACGGCGGTGGCGTAGCTCACGATGTCCAGGTCGGGGGACGGAAGCGAAACGTCGGGACCGTCGGACAGGATGGTCTCACCTTTCCAGTCGGAAAAATCTCCGTCCACGGACATCCTATCCGCCGGCGGCACCGTGAGCATCGCCAGCATCGGGACCGAGATGACCAGCGCCGCGCACACGACTATCATCACCGCGAGCCGGACCTTCTTCCGGGCCGCGGACCGCCTCCAGCCGTAGCCGTTCCTCGGGGCCAGCTCCTCGTACGTTGCGGGCCTCTGGCAGCCGTTCACGAGCCCGTTGCCGTTTATGAGGCCGCTGCCTCCGGTGAGCCCCTTGCCGGCCCCGTTAACGAAGCCGTTGCCGTTCACCAGGCCGTTACCGTTCACCAGGCCGTTGCCGTTGACCAGCCCGTTGCCGTTCACGAGGCCGCGGCCGCCGGTGAGACCGTTGCCGTTCGGAGAACCGTTGCCGTTCCATCTGATAATTCCGTTGCCGGCAGGGTGGCCGTTGCCGTTGGTCAGGCCTTGCCGGTTGACGAGGGAGTTGATGTCGGGGTCCTTTCGGCCACCGATGGGGCCATCATCAGGGCCCGGGACGGTCTCGACGGGGTCCTCGCTGTTCAATATTTAAATGAGCATTATAATTGATATATATATACTCCGTCTCAATATTTGACAATGCGTTGAGGTATTACTAACGTAAATTGAGTCGCCATACCAACCCGGGACCCCGGAACACACCATTTGCACGGCGTTCATCCGTTGTGGTTCGGCTCGTACGGGTTGAACATCGGGTCCCCGAACAGGTTGAACTCCTCGACCGTGTCGTCGTTTGCCCCGCCGCCGTCAGTGCCGCAAACGGACACGTAGATGTTCTTGGACATGACCAGCGCCTGGCCCGTGGCGAAGTCCCCGATGCCCTCGGAGACGAGCCCGCCCTGCTTGTTGTAGACATACCCTGTGAGGTAGCCGTAGAACATCAATCCGAGATAGTCGCCGAACACCTCGCCCGAGTTGGTCTGGAGCGGCGAGAACCCGCCCCACGAAAGGCGCGAGGCGCCGACGTAGGCGTTCATCCCGCTGTGCAAAAAGGTCTGCGACAGCGTGTTGTAGGCCGGAAGGCCATCGATACGGCCGGTCACGCAGGACGAGCCGAAGATGACCGAGGGGCCGAAGTTCATGTCCATCACATGCGCCACGTCGAAACCGCCTCCGACGCCGTCCTTCTGGTAGCCCGGCGGCACGTACCAGTAGAAGAACCCGTGGGCGCAGAAGAAGATGAAGTTCGATCGCTCGTAGTACGGGCCCGAGAACTGCCGGTCCGACAGGGCCGAATCGTAGCGGGTGTTGACGGTGTAGCCGGACCTGCGCCAGGCCTCGTTGAGCTTGGTCGTGACGGTGACGGCGAAGCCCACGGGCACCTTGCTGCCGAAGGTGTTGAGCGCGCTGTCCTTCCAGCTCTGGCCGCTGTGGCCGGTGAACTTGTCGATCATGCTCTCGTAGAACAGGGTCCGGGCCATCAGGGCGCTCTGGTCCTGTTCGTCCCAGCCGACGACGCGGCCGATGGCGAGCTCGAGGCTCGGGTCGCCGCCGCCGATGTCGAAGGGCGCATTCGCGTGGTCGGCGTCGATGTCCGCATAGAAATTATCCGAGGGGACGCCCATGCCTTCCTGGGCGACGTCGGCCTGACCGGTAGTGGCATAATACCTCCACGGTATCATACTCGGGTCGGCGCAGATGGCGACGGGGAAGGCGCCGGGAAGCTTCGCCTCGTAGGCCTTGGCTATTGCAGAGCTGTCATCCGTCGAACCCAGGCCCTCGAGGCGCGCCAGGAACAGGTTCAGGTCGTTTTTGACCATCACCGTCTTGTTGTTCGCCTCGGCCATCCCGGATTCGCTCGTCAGCGGGTCGCAGGCGCAGTTGACATCGGCGCCCGGGCCGTTTACGGCATATTCGGGCTTGCCCAGGATGACGCCCTGACGGTAGGCGGTCAGGTAGGGTGCCATGGCCGACATGTTGTGCATGTACGGGAACACCTGGTCCTCGAGCTTCTGGACCGTGACCGTTATCGTGTAGTTCGTCGTCGGTGGCGAAATGGGAAGGGCGACCGGCGCGTTCACCGGGAACTGCATGTGCAATGTGGCCGCTATCTGGACGACATGCGGCCCGGGGGCGTTGAATATGGGCTTTTCCATGAAGGCGCGGGCTGCTATCGCGTTTTTGCCTGCATCCCTCACGCTCTCGTAGGCAAGCGATGGGGCGAAGAACTCCATCTTCTCCATCGCCTTGTCGCCGTTGTCGTCTATGCCGACATAGGTGTACTGGCGCTGGCCGTCCTTGTCCGGGTTGCGGCCCGGTATCGGAGATTTCGAAAACGGCATGTATGAATCGACTATCACGTTGACATAGTCCCAATCCTTGGGCACCGCGAACTCGTGGCTCGGGTCCTGCGTGGTCGGGAAATAGACGGAGCCGGTGTCCTTCGAGGTGACCGTGCCCTCGAACACCGTCACGTTCGTGGCCAGCACCTTCGGGTGGTGGGCGTCGATGGGATTTACGAGCGTGACATAGCTGCAATTGATGCCCAGCCGGTCGCCCATCACCGACCTGACCCCGGAGGGCCCTTTCGTTCCCAGCGCGATGATGTCGTTTATCTCCTCGACGTTTTTGAGCTTCCAGGTCTTCAGGTACGGTTCCAGGTTGCCCGCCTCGAGGACATATTTCACCTTGAGCCTCTCTAGCGTCGGGACTGCATCCGATGTCCTTTTCACGACGAGCACCGGGATGTCGAGATAGGACGAGAGCACCGTGGCCGGGACACCCAGGTCGTAGCCTTCCTGGGCGTACTTTATCAACAGGGCGCCGTCGGAGCTTGACCAGAACTTCAGGGCGGCCTGCATCGAGGTCCTCACCGGGTCGCCGCCGTCGATCAGAATGGTAATGTCGGCGCCTGCATCCGGCGTTTTCCCGATGGACACGGCGCTGGAGCTTGGGTAGGATTCGAAGAACCGTTTCACCGCTTTCGAAACGCCGTGGTCCTGTGTTTCCAGGTTCTCGCCGACGACCAGCAAAGGTACGAGGCGGTTCTCCTTCCCCTCGTAGTAGTTCGCCACCGGCGTGGCTATCAGCGCGTAATAGGCGCTGTCGCGGCCGGATACCACAGAATCGAAGGCCACGCCCGACCTGGCGGACCTGGAGTTGACCAGATCGTCAATTGTGGCGCGCTCGTAGGCGCCGGAGGCCGGCGGACGTCCCCCGAGGATCAGGAATGCCCCGGCAACCAGTATGACCGTGACCAGGAGCGCTCCGACCTTCTTCTTATCCAACGTATCTATCCCTCCACGTCCAGTACCACATGCATCATCGGTTGCGGTGGAAATAGCCTTTGTGGTCCGGGTGCCCTTTTTTTAGAACAAAAACGACAATATTATATCCCCGCTCCGACCAGGAAAGGACCATGAAGAAAATCCCTTTTCTAGCCCTCCCGCTGGCCATCTTTTGCCTGGTCGTTCCTGCCTTGCCGGCCTCCGCCGACCACGGGGGCGTGGGCCTCGGATACCGGGTGACATTCGACGAGCAGGTCCAGAACGCCATAGTGGCCTGGAACGGTGAGACGGAGGTCCTGATACTGAGCACGGAGGTCAGTTCCGCCGCCTCGGGGAAGCTATTGGAGTTTTTGCCCCTGCCGTCCTGCCCCAAGTCGATGGCCGAGGGAGATTACAACTCCTTCTGGAAGATAGCTTCCTATTTCGACAGAAATGCAATCGGCGGTTGGGGCGCAAGCGGCATCGAATCCGACGGTCTGTATGACTTCTACTACCCGGGCATCCAGGTCCTTGAGCGCGTCAGTGTCGGGCCACATGACATCACGGTCGTGAAGATCACCCAAACGGAACATTTCAATACCTGGGTGCGAAACTTCGCGCACGACCGGGGCCTGCCGGCCCCCAACATCCCGCAACGGCTCGGCTCTTGCGTCGGAAGCTATGTCGGGCGGAACATATGCTATTTCGCCTTCGATGTGATCGACCTCGGGCCGAGGGCGGTGCGGGTCGAGCCTGTCGTCTACACTTTCGACACACCCTGTCTTTTTTACCCGCTCGAGGTGACGCGTGACACCTTGTCCAGGAACTGGCGGGGCCACGAGATCTCCGTGTTCCTGGTGACCGGCGAGAAGCTCCGGACCACCGCAGGCAAGTGGATATCCATCGGGAACCTCGAGGGCCGGGCGCTGGAGGAGAAGACGCCTTCCAGGGGTCTTCGCTGGATATCGGATGACCTTGGGGGGCTTTTCCCGGAGGGGGCGTTCCTCTCCCATGTCATGCTGACGCTCGAAAACGCATATGACCTGAATATCCTGAGGGACATTGTGATTTCTTTTGTCGATTTCGAGGATCCCATGGGATTTCTCATGGACCGGCAGCTGAAAATGGTCGGCCGGTACCTGTCGGGGCTCATTGCACCGCTGAATGGCCCCTCCGTATATACGATATTGCCGAACGTGGCGCCGGAGGACCTGCCCGGCCAGGCGGCAGTCCTTATTTTCATAATGATATTCATCAGCCTGGTGCTGGGGCACCTTCTGTTCAAGCTCTTTTGGCACTTGGGTCCCGGATTGAACCAAAAAAGGCTCCTGATGGAGACCCATTCGCTGGCGTATATAATGGTCATCTTCGGCACCTTCGTGCCCTATCCGGTCCTGAAGGTCTTCCTAGCGATGGTCGCGGCATTCGGTCTCTGGTTCTTGGTGGCGGTCCCGGTTAGAAAACGCGTCAGCTGCCGCCGGTTCGAGCGCCGGCTGAAAGAGGAGTTGAGGGAGCCTATTTGATACAATGGCCGCCGCCAAACGAAAAAGCAAGGCATATATATGCACCCCGCCAATGATTCAATTATGACCCGAAGGGCTTGGTGCGCCTTTGCGGTTGCGCTTTTCACGGTCCCGGCAATGGTGGCGGCATCGGCTTCCGCCGACAGGGCCGGCATCCCGCTCGACCAAAACGTCGAGTTCGACGAGAGCGCCCAGAACGCCATCGCCGCCTGGAATGGCCAGAAGGAATGCCTCATCCTCAGCACGGACCTTCGATCCTCCCAACCGGGGCGGCTCATGGAGATGCTGCCCCTTCCGTCTGCGCCCTACGACATCCAGGAGGGAAACATCGGCTCGTTCAAGACAATTATCACGCTCTACAATGACAAAATGAAGCGCCTCGATGTCAGCCCCGACACAGGCAAGGGCGAGAGGTCGGCGGGCCTCGGAGGCGACGCCGTATCGGAGTTCCAGGGCATCGAGGTGGTGTTCTCCTCGTCGGTCGGCCTGCACAACATAACTGTCGTCAAGATCGAAAGCACTGACCATTTCCTCCGGTGGGCCCAGAGCTTCGCCGACGCGCAGGGCGTCTCCAACCTGTCCATCAACGAAAGGCTGAACCAAAGCGTCGGGGACCACCTCGACCGGGGCATCTCCTATTTCGTTTTCGATATCGTGGATGTCACAAGCGAGAAAAGGACGGCCGAGCCGCTCGTGTACCTCTTCAATACGAGCTATCTCTACTATCCGTTGAAGATAACCTACGACAGCCTTCCGGAAGGGCGGAGGGCGCCCAACGAAATATCCGTGTTCCTGGTCGCCGACGGGGTCATCCGCCAGGAGAGGTCCTTTGTAGGCGGGGTCCATTTCACCGGCGGCGTCGACGAATACATCGAGCTTTCCAAATCCGAGCTCGGGAAGGTCTTTGGCCCGCTCGGAGCCCTGTTCAGCCAAAGCGCCTTCGTCGCCCACCTGTCCGGCAGGATGTATGTCTACGAATACTCGCCGGAATCTGTCCGAGACGTCATCCTTGGCTCCGACGAGCTACGCCGGCCGACCGTCGCCGAAATGCTCGCCCAGTACGAGCGCGCCGATTTCCTTCGCGCCATAAAGCCGCTGTCCCCATCGCTGGGATATTATCTGCTCCGGAGCGTCTACGAACCCGGCTACGCCCCGCCGACCTTCTTCCTGGCGCTGATATTGCTCGGGATATTCGTCGGGCCCATCGCCCTCGGTCTCATGTTCAAGGGAATCACCGAGCGGGGCAACCGCAGGAGCCACCTGTGGATCGCCTGGCTCACCTTGTATGGCGTCGGCATCGCCGGAATACTGGGGATTATGTCGCTTACGATAAGTTATTCGGGTTCCGCCATCTGGTTCCTGGTCCTTTACCTGGTGCTGTTCCTACCGCTATTTGCCGTTCTGTACCTGGGAGAAAGGTTCAAGACCAGGCCGGCCGCTGGAAAACACACCGTCTCGATTTCTTCCTTCGGCATGGCCCTCGTCCAAGTGCTGGCCTTTCTTTTCGTTCCTAGCTCGATAGTGGCATTACCCATAGCCGTTGTATGCTTCCCGGTGGTCGGGATAACCGGCATCATCGTCGTTGCGATCACCCTGCTGGCGCGCCGGAAGGCGAAGATGCGACCGGCATGGACTCCGCCACCTCCACACGGCCCGTACCCGCCGCGGATCCCCTGAGAACGGCGCGCGTTCAGCGGACAGCGGGCAGCGTTCGACGTACGACGGTCGCCCGCGGTACGCAGTCCGCTGTCCGCAGTCCGCTCGTTTTCCAATCTTATATACGAAAACTATATACTCTAACAACCTTTTCTAGGAGACGTCCTCGGAGAGAGTTGTTATGGTCACCGAAATCGAGTGGCTCCAGAAGGCCGAAAAGGCCCTGCAGGAAGGCGACATGAACACCGCCATATCGTGTTTTGACCGGGTCATCGAGCTCAAGCCCGAGAACGACAAGGCCTGGTACAACAAGGGCGTGCTCCTGCGCCGCCAGGGCAAGATAGAGGAGGCCATCAGCTGCTACAACGAGGCCCTCAAGCGCAACAAGGACAACGACAAGGTCTGGGTGAACATCGGCTTCGCGCTGGACCGGCTGGGCAAGTTCGACAAGGCGATCGCCTGCTACGACAAGGCAATCGAGATTCGGGCCAACAACGACAAGGCCTGGTACAACAAGGGCGTGGCCCTGCGCCACCTCGACAAGACCGAGGAGGCCATAGCCTGCTACAACAAGTCCTTGGAGTTCAAGATGGACAACGCCATGGCCTGGGTGAACATGGGGTGCGCCCTCGACAAGCTGGGCCGCTACGACGAGGCGCTCTCCTGCTACGACAAGGCCATCGACATCGACCCGCGCGCCGACAAGGCCTACTACAACAAGGGCGTCGCACTGAAGAAACTTGGCAAGAACGAGGACGCGATAATCCATTACAAGAAAGCGCTGGAACTTCGGCCCGAGAGCGAGTACAGCCAGAAGCTCCGGGAGAACCTCGGTCTGCTCGAGGGCAAAGCCGAGGGGGCGCCAACGGCCGCAGAGGAGGTCTCCGACCTGCAAGAGGCCGAGGAAGCGCCGCCTGCGCCGCCTGCGAGGAAAGCATCGCCAAGGGCCGCCCCTGCGCCCCCTCTGCCGCCGGCCGAAGAGGACGACATGGCGGAGCTCGAAGAGATCGCCGGCGAGGAACCGGCACCGCCGCCGCCCAGGCCGGCGCCAAGGGCCCAGCCCCCGGCCGCCCGGCCCGCCCCGAAACCGGCACCACCGCCGGCGCCGGAACCGGTCGAGGAGATGGAGAGCTTCGAGGAGGTCGGCGAGACCGACAGCTTCGAGGAAGTCGACCTCGTCGACGGCAACCAGCCCAAGTAGGTTTACCGGATTCCGGCAAACCCTTTTTACCCTGCAACAGCATGGCTCAGGCCGCCCGCCGCAGGGGACCGGGCGATTGGGACCGGTGAAAAGGAATGGCCCGCCTGAGCCCCAACGACCAGGCGAACATGGCCCAGTCCACGAACGATACGTTCCCGACCGCCTCTCACCTTGCAGTGCTGGAGGCCTCCCGCATCCTGCTCCAGAACCTCAGTTCGCTCGCCGACGCCTTTCGCCGCAACGGCGAGGAGTTCGCCCGGCTGGCCAAGCCGGGCCGCACGCACCTGATGGACGCGCTCCCGGTGACGCTGGGCGCCGAGTTCGACGCCTACGCCACGGCTGTCGAACGCTCGGCCGAAAGGATTCGCCAAAGGCGCGGCGACCTGCGCGAGATAGCGCTGGGCGGAACGGCCACGGGCACCGGCGCCAACACCCCGGAAGGCTACCGGGCGAAGGTCATCGGGATACTCTCCGGGCTTTCCGGCGAGGAGCTCCAGCCGGCGCGAAACGGCTTCGAGGCGCTCCAGAGCCTGGCACCGCTGGGCGCCTTCTCGGGCTCGCTCAGGGAACTCTCCCTGGAGCTCGGCCGCATCGCCAACGACCTGCGGCTTCTGGGCTCCGGGCCGACCTCCGGATTTGCCGAGATAGAGCTCCCGGCGGTCCAGCCCGGCTCCTCCATCATGGCCGGCAAGGTCAACCCGGTCCTGGCGGAATGCCTGAACATGGTGTGCTTCCAGGTCGTCGGCGCCGACACGACCGTGGCTCTGGCGGTCCAGGCGGGGCAGCTGGAGCTCAACGTCATGACCCCGGTGGTGACCCGCAATATCCTGAGCTCCATCGCGCTGCTGAACAATTTCCTGCCCGTGTTCACGGTCCGCTGTGTCGAGGGCATCCGGGCGGACGCCGACCGGTGCCGGGCCCTGGCCGAGCGCAACCCGGCCATGGCGACCCTGCTTTCGCCGAAAATAGGCTACCTCGAGGCGTCGAAGCTTGCCAGCGAGGCCCGGGAGCGGGACCTGTCCGTGGCCGAGCTGGCCGTCATGAAGGGCATCCTGACGAAAGAGGAAGCGGAGGAGCTTTTGGACCCGCTCCGGGCCGCCCGCGCCCGGCACCAGGGCTGATATCCACCCAAAAAAGATATATCATCGAACGTCGTGGACGAGGCCGGTGAACTCATGGGCCTGTTCGGAAAACCCAAGGGCGACGAGATGGTGCTCAAGGTCGAGGGAATGACCTGCGGCCACTGCCAGATGCATGTCGAGAAGGCCCTTTCGGGCCTCAAGGGCGTCAAGAAGGCGACCGTGGACCTCGGAAAGAAGACCGCCACGGTCATTTACGAGGCAGGGGCCGTAACAAGGGAGCAGATGGTCAAGGCGGTCGAGGACGCCGGCTACAAGGTCGTGTGATCCGTCAAGTCGATCACGCATTCCCGGCATCTCCTTTCAGCCGGGACACAAGTTCTTCGCGCCGTTCAGCCAGCAACTCCAGCGCCGATCCCCTTCCATCTTTACGGGCAAGGGCGTGCGCTTCATACGCCAGCCGGATGGCTCCTTTAAGGGCGGTTTCCGGGAACTCCGACCTATAGAGCACCACGTTCTCCCGCTCACGGGACCACTCGGTGGAAGGGTCGACGTACGCCTGCATGCGGTCATACAGCGGAGAACCAGGCAACGGATATGGCACTGTGTATGAAATGTAATCAAGCTCGCCCCGGGCGCTCAGCTCCAGGGTGCTCCAGATAGATTCCGGGGTTTCGCCGGGATAGCCTATCATAAAGAATCCCCCGACCTTCACCCCGTGTTGCGAAAAGAGGGCCAGGGCATTCTCGGAATCGGCCACTTTGGCGCCCTTCTTCATGAGACGGAGGGTCTCGTCGGAGCCGGATTCCATGCCGAGGTACACGCGTTCGAGCCCACCCTGGCGCATCGTCCGGACCAGGTCCGCATCGATCCGGTCGGTGCGCGAAAGGCAGTCCCAGCGGATACCCCGGTCAAGCGAACGTATCCCGTTCGATACGTCGACCACGAGCTGGGTGTCATGGGTGAATGCGTCATCAGCAAACCAGAGGTAATCGTATCCGAGAGCGATGATGTGGCCAATCTCGTCCAGGATGTCTTTCGGGGCCCTTTTCCTGAAATCGCTACCCGAGACGGGCCGCGAGCAGAAGTCGCAATGGTATGGACAGCCCCTCGTGGCGATGATGCTTGCAGGTGAATAGCCGTAGTTGGCCTTCCAGTAGTCGCGGTAACTTTCATTTGGGAACCCGTCCCGTTCCGGATGGGGCACTGAGCCCAGGTCCGCAACGCGAAGGTGTTTCGCCTTGCCTCCGTTTCCCGGGCTCACGACGCCCTCCACCCGGCCGGGGTCCCGGCCGTCAAAGAGGCAACGGGCCAACTCCGCGAACGCGTATTCAGCCTCTCCCAGCACGCAGAAGTCGAAGTCGGTCAGAAATTGCCCGGGGTATACGGTCGGCAGCGGGCCTCCGCAGACCAGGAAATCCACCTCGCCTTTCAGTTCCCGGGCGATCCGGCGGGCGTTCTGGCCCAGCGTCACCATCGAATAGACGCCGACGATGCTTGGTCTTCGGGCACGGATCCTTCTTATCCCTTCATCCAGGCCGGTGAACGTGCAGTCCGTGATGCCGAAGCTTATGTGCCGTTGCTTTAGTACGGCGGCCAGGTAGCCCAGTCCAAGAGGCGGCAGCACCCAGGGCCGGTCCTTGCCCAGCTCGTAGGGGAAAACGAGCTCCACCTCAGCCATCCGCAACCACCCCATCGTCGGCCTTTCCGAGCCTGCGCCCGGGCCGCCGGCCGTCCTCTCCGATGACGAGCTCGTATTCCAGCCGCCGCTTCCGGCTGTGAAGGTCCAGCCCGGCCCAGGACAGATATGGGGTCCGTTCGCGGCCGGCGAACAGGCGGGAGGAGGGGCACCCGTCGATCGAAAACCGCAGCCCGGTGGCGGAGGACCGCAATGTCGCTTTTCCGGCGGACATCCAGCCGGTAATGCCGTCGCCGGCCAGTTCCCGGCCGTCAAGTTCGGCCCGGTCGAAGAAGTCCGCGCCCTGCTCGTTGACCATGATGAATTGCGGGTTTTTGATGGCTGTTTCGAACTCGGAAACGATTCGCATCCCGGCCTCAACCGGCCAGTATGTCACGCGGGCCTGTCCGACCGGTTCCACGTCGATGAACCGGCAGCTCGCATTGAAGCTCCGGGCCAGGCCGCGCTGGAGCTTCAATATGACCGGTTGGAGGCGTTCCACTCGCATGTAGAGCCCCACCAGCGCCTCGAAGCCGTAGCGCAGGGCCGGGCTCTCCAGCCCCTTGGCCCCCATCTCGATTTGCGAGGCGCAGTCGAATTTGAATGTCTTCACGAGGCATTCTTCCGTCGCCTGGAGACTGGCCGTTTTCGAAAAGTAGGTCTCGGTCTGCGTTCCGAGTATAGGCGCACCGAAACCGAGGCCCTCCTGGACGAGGCAATCCCCATCATTGTAGGCGACCAGCCCCTTCTGGAGGCCCCGGGTGGTAAGAAAATCCGGACCGGGCTCGTCAGAGAGCTCGAGCACCAGCCCTTTCATTTTCGTATCTATTGCATGCTTCATCTTTTTCCCGGGCGATTGGACAAGATTCGCAAGGTGATTTATAATCCTATCCCGGCAGAATATTAAATCCAGTATCAAGATATCAACACGGTACGTTGGATCATGTCCGTGGACGAGCCCATCAGGGAAATGTACGATTACTACCAGGCCCGGGTGCCGTATCACGACAAGTACATGAATTATTCCGGCAACCGGGAGATGGAACGGCTCCTGGGGCCCCTGATTAAGAGGATCGACCCGATCATCCGGGACCGTGATATATTGGAGATAGCCTGCGGCACGGGCAACTGGACACAGGTGCTTTCCCGGAGGGCCAGAACGGTCCTGGCGACCGACGCCATCGAAGGGTACCTTTCGCTGGCACGGAAGAAGCCCTATGCCCGGAACAATGTCACGTTCCGCGTTGCCGATGCCTATGCCCTGGGAAAGCTGGGCACGGGGTTCACCGCCGCATTCGCCGCCGACTGGTGGTCCCACCTGCCGAAGTCCGGGGTGGGCCGGTTTCTTGACGGGCTGCATGGCCGGCTGGCCCCGGGCGCCAACGTCGTCTTCATCGACATGCTCAGGAATGCAAAACTGGACAGGAGTTTTTCGCATACCGATGCAGAGGGCAACGAGATACACGAGCGACTGCTGCCGGACGGAAAAAAGTACCGGGTCATCAAGAATTTCCCGTCACGGGAGGAACTGGTGGCGGCGGTCCGGGAAAGGGCCGCCAAAACGGTGTATCACGAGGATAGGGAACTGCTCCGTTGGATGTTCACATATACATTAAGATGATCTGACGGAGCCTCCGACGCTTTGCATAAAAATATTCGCTGCGGCTCGATTTTTTTAGCCCCGGGAGGATTTGACCCGAACCCTTTTGGGGCCCCATCCATTCCAATCGTTCCACCCCAAAAGCGTTCACGGAAATCGTACGAATCCTGACCGGCGCCTGTCGGCGCCGGAGGCCGACCTTCGGTCGGCCTTTGGCGTCATTAGCCCCGGGAGGATTCGAACCCCCTCCACTGGCTCCAAAGGCCAGGATGCTACCGTTACACCACGGGGCTGCAGGGATGGATGCCTCCGGTCACAGATAAAAGTGCCGGAAGCCGTCATTGTTGCGGAAGTTCGGCCTCGTACCAGCCGCGGTGCTTCTGTCCTTTGATGTTCAGCACGAACGAACTGAAATAATCGCGGGACGGCACGGTGCCCTTGTACTCGAACGAATCGCTCCGGTATGGAATGATGTAGAACTTTCCTTTCCAGACGGATGCAGTGATGCCCATCCATCCCAGCGGCAGGTACGATATGTCCGACCCGGTCGGGAACGGCGCGGCATCGACATGGGAATGCACCAGAGCCCAGATGCCCTTGATGGGCAGGTGCGCGAAATAGAACACTATACGCTTGGAATCTATGGAGCTCCCGTTGCGCTTCACGTCTCCAACATGCTTCTGGAGCTCCTTGAAGGTCACGAGTTCCTTGGCCTTCAGCATGAGCTTGTCGCCCTCGCGTGACATGTCGCTCAGGATGACCCAGATGCGCTCGCAGCGGTCGTCCAGGGCGGCCTGGACCTCTTCCTTCATCTGGAATATGACCCCGGGATGGAGGTACAATTCGATCTCGGGCGCAAAGTCGACCGGGTACTCCTTTTTGGCCTTCTCCAGGTCATTGGTAAGCTCGCCTGCCAGGCGGTTGAACATGGGCGGGATGTTCGAGCCGCGCTGCTCCAGCCCTTTCATGCGCAGGTAGTTCTTGATGCCCGCTGCCCGCTCCCAGTACACCGTCACGTGTCGGTGGATGGGCTCGGATAAAATAACCTTTGTGGTCTGGTTTCAAAGCCTGGGTTCGCATGATAAACTTTAGGGTCTGAAAGCAACCTTTTAATAATCAGAGAACTACATCGAACCGATGGCCGGTCACAGGCTTTCCACCGTCATTACCATACTCGCAGTGGTCATGCTCCTGCCCGTATACACTGGCGCGGTCGCGACCCTGAACGAGGACGGTGGCCGGCCCCGGGAAGGGCCGCCGGCGCCGGAGCTCCTCTCGCCGGCCAACGACAGCTGGGTGACCGAGTTGCCAATGGTACTTTCCTGGAACTATTCATACAACGGCCTGCAGATCAACGAGGTCTCTTTCGCCATCCAAATCGACAACAACCCGGACTTTGAATCTCCGGAGGTCTATACAGGTCTTGGGTCTGATATATTCTCGTTCAGCCCGACCTCCGAACTGAGCATGAGTGGAACATATTTCTGGCATGTTATGGCCAAGAACATCACCAGCAACGAGACTTCCTCGAGCGAGACCCGGGCCTTCAATCTCGACTTGGGCTCGCCAGATATCCAGTCCGCTTTCATCGATGGGATTCACGGATACACCTCGGACAGGAACATTACCGTCACGATCCGAGCCAGAGACTTTAGCGGCGTTGACTCCATGAGATACAGCTTCGATAAAAGCAACTGGACAGATTGGGTCCCCTACGCGGAAAAGTTGGCCGTGATCCTCGGGCCGGTCGATGGCAAATGGACCGTCTATGTGCAAGTGCGCGACAGGTTTGGCAAGTGGGCCCAGTCCTCACCCATGCGCATCATATTGGATACCCTTGTCCCTATCGGGAACATCACCATCAACAACGGCACCATGTACGCCACGAGCCCCTGGGTCCTGCTTGACCTCCCGGCCAACGACACCAATGGCATCCGGGACATGATGATCGCCAACTACCCGTACTTCAACGGCACCGGCTGGCTGAAATACAATCCAAAATTTAACTGGACGCTCCCGCCCGGCGACGGCTGGAAGACCGTGTACGCCAAGTTCCGGGACCCGGCCGGCTGGGAATCCGCTGTGGCGAGCGCTTCCATCATGCTGGACACATTCTGGCCTTACGCGGCCTTTGCCATCAATTCCGGAGCGGCTTATACGAATACAACCAACGTGACGCTCCAGATGTCCGCCGGCAACCCCGACGACATCGATTCACTGGTCCTGTCCGATTCGGAGAGCCTGGCCGGGAGCGCCTGGCAACCGTTCGCGCCCTCGATTAACCACGTTCTGCTACCGGGGGACGGTCCAAAGAATATCCACATCAAGGTCCGGGATTCCGCCGGGAACGAAGGTCCGGTGGTTAATGCTTCCATCCTGCTGGATACCACCCCTCCGTTCACAATTATAGGTACGCTCAATACGATATCGGAGAACCTGTCATTCCCCGTTTCCTGGTCCGGCGCAGACGGCGGGAGCGGAGTAGACCATTTCGATGTTGAATACCGAGAGGAGCTCGGCCCCTGGACCGTCTGGCTGAACCGGACGACGGCAACCAGGGCCGTCTTCACGGGAAAGGACGGCAGTTCCTATTCATTTCGGGTCCGGGCCAAGGACCGGGCCGGCAACATCGAACCGTTTGCCGAGCAGGTCGACAACGAGGTCCGTATCCAATTACCGTTGCCGACGGTCGATATCCAATGGCCCCTTGCGGGCGCCACGCTCCAGGGTGTTTTCACCGCCACCGGTTCGGCCAGCCATCCGATGCCCGGCATCGGGATAGACCGTATCGATGTCAGAATCGACAACGGCTCCTGGAGCCCTGCCAACGGAACCTCCAGCTGGAGCTACCAGCTGGATCCCACCGAACTGGAGAGCGGCCGCCATTCCCTTGATGTCCGCTCATACGACGGTACGAAATATTCCCCAACCGCTTCCCGGCTGTTCTATGTCGAGGACAGGACCCCGGGCGCATCCGCAGAGAACAAATATCCCTACCCTATCTTGGCGCTGGCACTGGTCTTCATTCTTGTCGTTGGTGTGATCCTCCTCATTAAATGGAGAAAAAGATAATAGCACAAACCCTATTATACGACCGGTCGGGTGGAAATAATGACAACATATCCGGTCAGGCATGCATCGATAATGGCCGTTCTCCTGATGCTCGCCCCCTCCATACTTGTTCTCGCGCCGGCCCTGTTCTCGACCGAAGGTTCGGCCGCGACCGTCCCGGCCTCGCCGACATTGTGGCTGAAAAACGTGGGCAACCCTGTCTTGGATATCGGTTCCGCCGGCTCGTTCGATTCGAATGCTATGTATACCACAGCGGTCGTGAGGGCCGAAAACAAGTATTTCCTCTATTATACGGGTGACTCGGGCTCCGGCAGCAAGGTCGGGCTGGCCACGTCCTCTGACGGCAGATCCTTCCTGAAATATGCCGCCAATCCGGTCAATGTCCATGGTGCGAACGGGAGCGTCATCCGGGATGGCACGGATTTCAAGATGTGGTACATCGGCGCCTACGGTATCCACCATGCCATCTCGACCGATGGAAGGATCTGGGCCGATTCCCCCTCGGAGCCGGTCCTGGCCAATGGCGAGCCTGGCTCCTGGGACGTTTCCCTGCGCACCGTGAACGTTCTCCGGGACGGGGACGTCTACAA
>Ga0315291_10000236_pt1 | contig 70882 bp, 57 predicted proteins | sample YL17G12_20_MG_FD_203070 | JGI IMG/M metagenome (GOLD analysis project Ga0315291, IMG submission 203070) | Sediment microbial communities from Yellowstone Lake, YNP, Wyoming, USA - YL17G12_20 | ecosystem: Environmental > Aquatic > Freshwater > Lake > Sediment | place: USA: Wyoming | collected... | reverse complement strand
ACATAATAATAAGTCATCCTTAGAATGTATTTTTTTTGAGACCAGTTTGTAGTCAGGAGTAAAAATAGTGATATATGGCGGTGCAGTTAGAGTAAATCCATCCCAACGAGAAGGAGCCGCGGCAATAAAACCGGCAGGAGAAACGGTAAATAGTACAAAGCGCGATTCAAATTCTCCCGGACCCTGGCCTCTCCCGCCGAGGATTGCCTTGCCGGTACCGTCAGAATTAAATACTTTTATGAAATATTCATCAGAAACACAAATATCACCGTTTTTTACAAATATCCCACCCGGATTTGCAAGAAGATATTTATTATCCAATTTCGTATTGTTTCCAATAACTACTTCCAAGGTTAAATTACCTGATTCCTCAGAAAGAATGATATCGTACGTTTTCTTTTCTTGATTTGTCTGACAATAGACGTTCAACGGATATATAACAAATACGAACGTCAACATATAGATTATAAATACTATTTGAGTATTTCTGCGGTATAGCATATTTCCTCCCCAAAAGTATATTTTATTATTAATTTAGGTTTTTCTCCTAATGTGGTGCACTATTGTAGAGAAAATAACATATATTTATTTATATAAGTATATTTATAATAAACATATAATCCCAATTAGACTTTTGTCTTTCACAATTGGTTTTTAAGACAAATAAAAAAGTGTGGAGTGCGGCAGTTCTGCTATCGCTTTTAAAACGCCCTAATGAGACGCACTCCAATCCGCCTGAGGCGGACATAATAAAGTCTTTGTTATTGCATATTATTCAATGCCCCTATTTTCCATACACCTTCGGGTCAATGCGGTAAACCTCTATGCGTGGATACTCATCTTTTTCCTGAGCTATCCGATATGAGTAACCATTTTTAATACATCTATAGAGATAACCGGAAAGTTCGGGCATTTTTATGTGAGATACAGTTTTCCCGGTTTCCATATTTATTACCTGAACATACCCTATTTCTTTTTCATCCTCATTTTCTAAAAAGAAATAATTACCATCATTATATAAAGAGGCGAACGGAGGCTGATACTTTCTTTTCTTTAGTGCATTAAATTTTAATTGTTCGATATAAAATTTAGAGGAACCGGGTTCCTGTTTCGAAGGGTCAGAATTATCATACGTTGATTTAGGAAATTCCTGTAAAGGATAGCTGATTTTAAAATCTCGCTTTTTGTTATCAGGTAATGAAATAATATGGAAAGTCAACGTTGCCGTAGCTTTTTCAAACATAACATCATTAAACGTATGAGTGTAGACAATGTTATTATTCGGTAAGACAGCACAAAAAAAACTACCCAATATAGATATACTGCTTTTTGAGTTACTATCCTTTTGTTTTAAAACGAAAGTATCTACTTTTTTATATTTTGCAAGCTGAGTAACCTGGTTTTTATTTATATAGAATAGATAATCATAATATTCATTGTTATCTTTCTCAAAGGAAACATCATCAGAAGCAATTATTATCTCGTTTTCATTGAGAAAAATAATAGGACTGCTGCCAAAACTTTTATCCAATGACAGTGTGTATTGATATTTTAGATTTCTAATAGCGTTGTTATTCGGAATATTATATTTATTAATGAGTTTATCTTCCGGCGAGAATAGAGAATAATAGTTTCTTTCAATTACCCAAAGATAGCCATTTTGGTCGAAATACATACTTGTCAAATATCTATCAAACTCCCCCGGTCCCTGTCCTGGTCTGCCAATTATCTTTTTCGGTTTTCCGGTTTTATCAAAAATCTTAATCCTGCTTTCGTCAAAAATATAAATATCTCCTGCATTATTAACAGCAATATTTTGCGGTCGTGCCAGCAAATACTCATCCGGTATATCTTTATCACCGAAAGAAAGGACGAGCGTCAGGAAATTTTCGAGCGGTTTTTGCTCTGTTTGTTTTTGATTAGCAGAAATTTGAGTATCAGCATAAACAATAGCTAACCCTAAAATCAAAATACCCATAATAACTCGATACATAATGACCCCCTTTGTTGTCTTTGCATAATGTTTCGACATCAACGGATGAATATGAAAAACTACTATAAAGGCTAAAATCTCTTGTCGTATATTATAGAATAAATTTACGCAAAAAATAATGATTGTCAAGAAAATTTTAAAGTTTTTTTGAGAACAAGAAAATAAATAATAATTCCCGGGTAAAAATTAATTGAGCTTTGATAATAAAAAAGGAGCGATAATTGTTCGCTCCTTGAAATGAAAAAGTATATTTATTGAGACCTTTAAAAAATCAGTTTTCAGTCCCGAGTACTCGGGATTTTGTGGGTGTTTTGAATAATTATCTGTCCAAACTCCATAATTTTTCAAAGGTCTTTATCTTGTATAAAATAAACACGCTTCTTCTACAAATGTGGTGCAATGATTAGATAAAATCAGTCAGAGACGGATCCGCCTCTGGCAGAAAAACTCAACATAGCACCTAAATTGGAGAAGAACCTAAAATTATTACGATAAATAAGTTGCGATATTTGATTAAAAATCATATGTATTATCATAGAGCTAAAACCTCATTTTTGAATCCTATAAACATAAAGTTATTTGTAACTTCAAAAATACAAAACATTAGCTCTTTTTAATTAAATTTTTACCGGACACTAATGATTTCCTATAATGATAAATATATTTTGCTATGTTAAATGAATAAAATACGGCAGTTGATATTATACTAATTCTCAGTGAATGTTCGTAGTGAAATATATAATGAAATATTATAAAACAAACAAAACCAAGAAATGCTGTTCTTATTGAGAATTCAATTAAACTAAAACAGCTAAATTCTCCCAATTTACTTAGTTTAATATCCATATTTACCTCGTGTGTTAATATATTTTTATTAGATTTAATATTAATTTTATGAATTAGTTAAAAAACGGAATAATAATGATTTATTATTAATAAATAAGTCTACTCTAAAAAGGCAATAATCCACACAATTTAAAATAAAGCACGATTGGCATGATCATAAATATCAATATGTTATATATTTATAATTTACGCAAATTCAGTTAAATTAAGCCTTTTTAGAGAGAACTAATAAATAATAGTTCATTTCCAATATTATAAACTTTCTTATAGAAATATATACGTATTTTTTACATAAAATTATTTACCACATTTGTAAAATAACTATAAATAATTAAGTTTCCAAACCTTGGCAATATTGTACAATTAAATCTATAGCAGAAGCAGCTAAGCCACAAGATACACATCCAGAAACAAAACTTACTATAGCTCCCGGGCCACCCAGTGCACCCATTATTCCTCTTCCGTATTTTAGATATTTTAAAAACTTGTATATTTTTATAGCATCTGTCGCTGCAGAAGCAACAGGCAAACCGGCGCCTGCTGCATCTACTGTCCAAACTTGCCCCCAATCAAAAGGCATATCTTCATCAGGTGTGTCATCTGGATTTGTATCTAAAAAATCTTCCCAAAGTGTTTCCAACTCTCCGTTCTCATCGATGTATTTTTTACTAAGTTTCGTTTGTTTTGTATTAATCAGGGAATCAGCATCTATACCATGCATTAGTAATGCCCATTTTGCCAAATTATGCTTTGTCCAATAGAGCACAGAATTCTCCATCACTGCTGAAACAATTAATACAATTATCTGATCATCCTCTGAGAGATTCTGTGTAACCTCATTATTAATAATGTGTAGACGTTGTAATATCCCTGAACGCGAATGAATTTCTTCCGGATTTTGAAAAATCAGTTTTAAATATTTTATTTGTTATTCATTAATAGAATTATTCTGTGCTATATCATCTACCAGTGTTTTTGTAAAATCCGATGACTTTCCAAGAATTTTTCTTTGCCCATTAATTCTATTTACTAATGCCTTTACTTTCACAAATGTCTTATCATCAGAAAAGCCAATTGTTGAAACAGAATATTCCTGTATTGATGAATTAAGTTCGTTTTCAATATCTTCAAATTTTTTTACTTTTCTTCCTTTTATTCTCTTTTTTAAATTATTATAGACATCATCTAATCCTTCATTATGAAGCTTGCCGATAATGTCATAGGGATTATTAGTATTCATTGCGGCCATAAAATCTGACTTTTGCGTTGCACTTTTTAAATCTTCGCTCTTATTAATTTCTACAGGATTCTGTTTACTGCACATTATTAATGCTAATATTATAATATATGCAGTAATACTGATAATAAATACCCTTTTCATAAAACCTCCATTAAATTTAACATTGCTTATTGTACATAGAAGTAATTAACAATACTTTGTCAATATTTTCATTTACAGCATATAGATAAATATGAAATGCATGATTTCTATTAAATATTAACAAAACTATGAATTAATTTAAAAGAATCCTGTACTCATCTTCAGCGCCAGCCCGGTATCGTAAGTCGCAGAAATCAGAAACATCACAATAGCTATTATCGCTCATCTTTCATAGCATTGTTGAAATTTACGCAAAAAATAATGATTGTCAAGAAAATTTTAAAGTTTTTTAAAAACAAGAAAATAAATAATAATTCCCGGGTAAAAATTAATTGAGCTTTGACAATAAAAAAGGAGCGATAGTTGTTCGCTCCTTGAAATGAAAAAGTATATTTATTATGAAATCAATTTACTTTTGTGTAGAATATTTAATTATTCCGCCGACGATGGTATAAACAGGTTTAGCTTTCAGAATTTCTTTTTCAGGGACGTTTAAAATATCAGTATCAAGAACGACTAAATCCGCTAATTTCCCGGCTTCGATTGAACCGAGGATATCCTCCTGAAAAGCGCCATACGCCGCCCAGATGGTGTAACTACGGAGGGCTTGTTCGCGGGTGAGACGCTCCTCCGGCATCCAGCCGCCTTCCGGTTTTCCGTTTGCATCCTGTCGAGTTATTCCTGCATAAAATCCCGTTAGAGGATTGTATGATTCTACCGGGAAATCAGAACCACCGATGATTTTGCATCCCGCTTGAATGAATTTCTGCCAGGCATAGGCGCCTTTAATGCGTTCTGGTCCTACACGGGCTTCCGCCCACGGCATATCAGAAGTTGCGTGAGTTGCCTGCATTGACGGGATAACGCCGAGCGCTGGAAAGCGGGGAATATCACTGAGCGAGACAATCTGAGCGTGCTCGATACGAAAGCGATGGTCCTGTGTGGGAGTTTCTTTGAGTGCCGCTTCGTATGCATCTAATGTTAGCCGGTTACCCCGGTCACCGATTGCATGGGTGCAAACCTGAAAACCTGTTTTTAAGGCGGCTTTTGATACGAACAATACACGCTCGGGTGATGTCGTCAGCAATCCGGAGTTTTTAGGGTCGTCGGAATACGGTTCAAACAATGCCGCTCCCCGCGAACCCAATGCACCGTCAATGAGCAGTTTGACGCTTCTGACGGTGAGATGAGTATCACCGTAATTGAGCAGTTTATTCGCTTTGAGAAACTCTTCAAGATTGTCAGTCCCGGGATCCAAGAGCATTGCATAGACCCGAACACCCAATAATTGATTATCGGCGAGGTATTTATAGTCATTTATAATATCTGTGGTTTCGCCGGCGTCATACACTCCCGTTAAGCCGGCAGAGAGACAAGCATCAGATGCTTTTTCCAGTGCTTTTCTCTGCTGTTCTCCTGTCAGCGGCGGGATTTTTGATTCTACTAATGCCATTGCATTATCAATAAAGACGCCGGTCGGTTGTCCGTTTGATTTTCTAAGAATTTTCCCGCCGGAGGGGTCTTGTGTACGGGCGGTGATGCCCGCAATTTCCAGAGCTTTTGCATTTGCAAGTCCGGCATGACCATCAATGCGAATAAGCCAAACAGGATTGTTCGGCGAAGCTTTGCTGAGTGCGTCGTGCACCGGGAATTCCATTACATCCCAGTCGTTCTGGTCCCATCCTCTGCCAAAAATCCATTCGCCCGGTTTGGCGGTTTTAGCCCATTCTGCAACTTTATCAATGATTTCCGTATAGCTTTTCGTTCCGACAAGGTCAATATTATCAAGCGATGTTCCTAAACTTAACATATGGCAGTGTCCATCAATCAAACCGGGAACGACTAATTTACCTCCTAACTCAATGACCCGGGTCGAATCGCCGATATATTTTTTCACACCTCTGTCGGTTCCGACATAAATAAATTTACCTCCGCTTATCGCTATCGCTTCTGCAAACGAGAAATTCGCATCAACGGTGGCAATTTTGCCCCCCGTTAATACCAAGTCAGCCGGCTGTTTTTTACCGCATGATGGCATAAGCACCGCAATCATCAGAATAACAACGAACCATTTCAAGATTTTCATACGTCCTCCTTACAGAACATCTTTTTCATTTTGCGATGTTATAAATCTAAGATCTTTAAAAAATTATGGATTTTGGATAGATGATTATTCAAAACACCCACAAAATCCCGAGTACTCGGGACTGAAAACTGATTTTTTCAAAGGTCTCAATCTAACTGAAATCCAGTATAACGTTATTTTTTTAAAAAGTCAATCACCTTTTTTAGTGCACGGGTTCGGTGACTCAGTTTTGTTTTTACAGCAGGTCCGAGCTCAGCGAAGGTTTTATTATATCCGTCGGGAATAAAAACGGGGTCATAGCCGAAGCCGGAGGAACCAGCAGAAGTAAAAGCAATTGTGCCTTCGGTTATTCCTTCAAAGATGTGTGTTCCGCCGGGGAGAGTTAGAGCAATGACGCATCGGAAGCGCGCCGTCCGTTTTTCTGCCGGTGTGCATTCAAGCAATTTCAGAAGTCTTTCGTTATTTTGGGCATCCGTTGCCGTTTCTCCGGCAAATCGAGCCGAATGTACTCCCGGTTGTCCGTTGAGCGCATCAACTTCAATTCCGGAATCGTCTGCAAGTGTCGGAATTCCGGTTTTTTGAAAGAGTGTTTCTGCTTTTAATCGGGCATTTTCCTCGTATGTTGTACCAGTTTCCTGAACAAGTGCTGAAATATCTCCATCCTTCAGCGAGCGCACGGTATCAACGAGACCATTAAAAAATGGCTCTATCTCTTTGACCTTGCCGGGATTCTGTGTCGCAATCAGCAGTTTAGGGATTTTCATAGAAATAACTTTGTAGAGCAAACGGGGTACTAACCGTGCGTTTTCCAAATAATGAATTTACAACATTCCGAGGCTTGCTTTGAAGCTTTTTTTATCAAATGCATAGGTCAGAGCTGTTTCGGGGTCAACCAGTCCGTCGTTGACTAATTTTTTCAGAGCGCTGTCCATACTTTGCATACCCTGTTCGGTTCCTGTTTGAATAATTGAGGGAATCTGGAATGTTTTTCCCTCTCTGATGAGGTTGCGTATCGCTGTCGTGCCGATCATTATTTCCATAGCGGCAACACGCCCCTGACCGTCCTTACGAGGAATCAGCCGCTGGGCGATGACGCCTTCAATTGATTCGGCAAACATAGCCCGAATCTGTGACTGCTGTTCCGGGGGAAATACGTCAATAATTCTATCAACTGTTTTTGCGGCGCTTGCAGTGTGGAGCGTTGCGAAGATTAAATGTCCGGTTTCTGCGGCAGTCATCGCTAATGCGATTGTTTCAAGGTCTCGGAGCTCACCGACCAGGATAATATCAGGATCTTCCCGGAGGGCGCTTCGGAGCGCATTGGCAAATGAAAGCGTATGGGGACCGACTTCGCGCTGATTAACCAAGCACTTTATGCTTTCGTGCTGGAATTCAATCGGGTCTTCTATGGTCAGGATGTGCCCCTGTTTGTTTTTATTCACATAATCAATCAGTGCGGCGAGGGTTGTTGACTTTCCGCTTCCGGTGGGTCCGGTAACGAGCACGATGCCGCGCTCCCGCTTTGAAAGCTCAAGTAAAATCGGCGGCAGTTTCAACTCCTCAGCGGTAATCACTTTCGTGGGAATCGTGCGAAATACGGCGGCTTCGCCGTTCTGATTAAAAAAAATGTTTACCCGGAATCGTGCAATGCTGCCGAGCTGGCGGGAAAAATCTATTTCTTTGTATTCCTCGAACCGCTTTTTTTGGTCATCATCCATTATGTCATAAATGAGGTGGTGTATTTCCTCTTTAGACAGCATCGGGATTTTCAGGCGGTGCATTTCACCGTGAACGCGGATCATCGGGGGAGACCCTGCACTGATATGCAGGTCTGAACCAGCAGCCTGTTTTGTAAATGTCAATAACTGGGCAATATCCATAAAATCAATTCTTTAATCACCTGTTAAACTGATATGGTTATATATAAACTACCGTATTAAGTATTAAGCATACACCCGGAGACCGGGGACTGTAGGTTTATATAAATTACTGGATTAATTATTACGAATACACTTCTTTTTCGTTGCATTTACATACTTTTACGATTTTTTCCACATATTGCCAGTTGTTTGATGTCCCTTTTTTTTCAGATTTTACAAGCTTTACTGCAGAATATTCCTGACCACACACAGAGCAAACTTCGTGCAGGGATTTCTTCATCGCTTTTTCTGCAAATGTCTTTGCTTTCTTTGCCACTATCAACCACCTCCAGATATGTTTATAAAATGAATCATTTATGAGTTCTATTTAATTTAAGAGTTATAATATAATAAATATTCCTGAAAAATGATAATCATCATTTATCGTTCAGCGCATTACATAGATATGTTCCAATTGTTCTTTGGCGTAACGGATGGCGGATAAGCTGTCGCAACAAAAATTAAGAATAATGAACAAATCGAACCGAGTTTCACGTAGATGTCTTTCAAATTACCACTAGACAGTTGAGCGCCATGAAATTTACACCTACGCTCATTCGGTCAGCTTGAGCCGCTGGTTAAGCGGCAAAAAGTGCTTCTATAAATTTTATTTAAGCAATGTGAGTTTTTTCGTTTCGATAAAACTTCCTGATTGAAGACGATAAAAATATGTTCCACTTGCCATTCTTGAAGCATCCCATATTACAGAATGATCTCCCGCTTCCATTTCTGTGGAAATAAGATTGGCCACCTCTCTTCCGAGAGCATCGTATATCTTCAACGATACAAATGCGCTTGAAGGAATATGGAATGAAATATTCGTTGTTAGATTGAATGGATTAGGATAATTCTGTAAGAGTCGATATCCATTGGGCACTTGAGCAATATTGTTTTCTACATTGGTAACAGGCGTAGAATGAAGTTTGAAAGAATATGGAAACATCCAACTGTATGATGCAGGTTGAGCTTCGATTTCTAAATAGTATTTTCCGCTAGGAAGAAAAACAGTCGTATCTACCTGGCTTAATGTGTTACTGAATTTGATAAACTTAAGGTTATATGAAGAATTAAAAATGGCAACACTCAACTGAGGAATAGAAATATTACTCAAGTGTATATTTAAGTTGCTATTCATGTTGAGAGTTACCAAGTAATCATCATAATCATCTGTAAAAGAATTCCCAGCACTCTGAGTCGTTATTAGCCCATAATATAACGTATCCATACTTACGAGATAAGCTTGGTTGAAATATGAAGGTTCATCCAGACCTTCCAGATTTGTCGCGACTTGTTTAGGAAGATTGCTATGAATTTCATCTACTTGGAAAATATCCGCATTGAGGGCATAATAATTGTTCAAATTTGCTCGTGATGCATCTACAACGCCATCACCGGACAAGCCGCCTGTTCCAATAACACATGAATATGCAAGATTAGATGGAATACTTTTAAGATTAATGCCAATAATGCTGTCGCCAATGATTCCATTGCAATTTACATCATCATTATGAAAACCTATGGAACTCAGATTATTTTCATTACCGCCAAAGAGATATACACCAGAATAACCGTTTGAATATGACCACCTTAGATCTCGGACAGCTTCAGAATATCCATCGAGAAAACCAAATGTCCATGCATTACTGCCACCATGTGGTGTACCAATTGTCAGCAACTTTGCGACATGATGTTTTCCATCTGATTGCCAATTAATAGAATTTTGAAGATACTCACGCGATGTTAAGCCACCCATGCTATGCCCAACAAGGATTACATTATCAGCCCCAGTCTTATCCAAGACATGTTTTATGACTGATTGCATTGCTTTCCCCTGTTTGAAAACTGCGGATTGATTGCTCTCAACAGTATTGTTATAAATTGTCCCATCAAGATCCACGTCGAAATTTACAGTATAATAATCACCATTATTCAAGGTAGATTGTATGGTGAAATCATGAAAATCGTTTGTAAGAATGGATGTTGTGAGATTACCATCATAGTTTAAACAATAATCCATCCTTCCACCAAATGACCATCCAAAGAGATCAAGTTGAGACAAAAAAGTGCTCCAAGTTTGGTCGTTGCTGTTAAGACCATGAATGAAAATGATTGGGTATGGAATATGTCGGCTGAAAGATAGGGTATTTGTTATTGTTAGTTGAGTACTTGGTAAATAAAACCCATTGTTTTCGTCTGACTCAACAACCTCATTGTATGGGTCAACAACCCAACCAACATAATAAGTTCCTGAAGCCAATGCTGTGGGAATTGGAATGCTAATTTGTTTTGATTCACTACTGACACCCGCGGCTAAAGGTTCTACCGAGACACAACTAACACAAGTTCCATCTGTGGTTGTTGTTGTAGTAGATAAGTAGAAAGATAGATGATTCTTTGTTGAATTGCCAATGCCAGTATTTTGAACTGTTGCGATGATAGTGAGCAAGTTGCCGCGTGCAATCGAACTAGGGGAAAATCCCCCCGATTGAACAATAAGATTAGGAAGTTGAGCAAACAAGTTAGAACTAAATAATGTTAAAAGTAGAATGGTAGTTCTCATATATTCTCCTCAATCCGTTATAAATAAATTTTATCTTCTTTGCCTCCTAACGGATAGCAACTAAGCTGCAGCAATGAAAATTGTGAATAATATTCTACACGAACCGAGTTTCAAGATGTTGCCTTTCAAATTACCAATATATATGATGGGAAAATGATAATCATCATTTATTGCTGACTGGGAGATTTAATAAACGCTTTTCCGATAAGTTTCCCGCGGTAGGTTACTTCAAGGGTGTATTTTCCGCTGTTCGGGTCTAAAGAGTATTCCGGCAGGAGCTCAGTTTTAATATCTACGGGGAAATTAAGATCATTTCCGGAAGCATTTCCGACAAATCCTTTGATGTTGACAGTGACGTTTTCATTATTTGGAATGTTAGTACTGACGCCGATGACTTCAAATGATTTTTCATTGGTCAGGTTGAATGTTTCTCCGTTTTCAAGATACCCTTTATTTCCGTTATTGAATTTCAGCACTAAATACTGCAACGCTGGCTCAATGAGGCGGACACGCATAGAGGCGATAATTTTATTTCCGTTTTCAGCACGCACTTCATATATGGCACCCTCTGAATGGAGAGAGTAATCCGGGTGCAGGTCATCAGCGGTGTTTATGACGATTCCCTGATCGTTGAATGTATTGCGCCGGGCATTTTTCTGCCAGTATCCGAAAAAGTCAATCGTTGTTCCGGGGAAAATCTTAATCGAGGGGCTGGAATCAACAATGCGGACATTATCTCCTTTTATTATTGTGAGAACCCCTTCTACCGGCACTATCTGGCGGAATCCGTTAACTTCTACGATAAAATTTTCAATATACGGCGTCGAGACATTTTGTTTTTGTACCGATGAGTCTGTTGACTTATTGTCTGATAAAGAAACAGTAATCAAGCCGCAGGGAAATCCGTCTTTTCGCACCTGGATAGTTGTATTGGTGAAAATCGGTATTGGTTTCTCTAAATCATTATTAGTGCCGTAATTCACTATATCTGCAGAGAGTCCGCGCGGATAATTTGCTTGAATATGTGTTAATTTAACAATATCTCCGGGATGAATTGTAACGGTACTTTTATTCTGATAGAGCTGGGGGATACCGTTATTTACCGAAAGAGCAATAAAATCTAATTTGGGTTCGGGGAGTTTATTGAGCAAAACATCTCGTTCAATTCCAAACTCTTTCATAAAGGCTTCTACAGCCAGTGTTTGATATCTTACTTTTAAGGTAAGGTCAGAGATATTTTTTGATGTTTCAATGCCAAATGCGGGTATATGGCGGTTAGAGAGCGCATAGAATGTTGCAGAGCCCCGCTGTTCTTTATGTTGAGACTGTTCTGAGAATGTATCATGATTATTAAAGTGAAACTGATGCTCTTTATTTTCAATCTGCTCATTTATGACGGTGCAGATTTTTTCAGCGGTTTGCTGCAAGGGGATGTCTTTCGTAGTACCGGGGATACGATAGACACTGGCGTCGGCAATAATAGATTGACCAAAGAGGGTTGGATTATGCATAGAATCTATATATTTTAAGCCGTAATACCCGGTTCCTTCGTGCAAGTTAAGTACGAAGTCACTTTCGGCAATTATGTTTTTGAGGATTTGAATGATTTTCATCGTATTGTCGCCGTCAAAGCGGGGCACTTTGAGACTGAAGAGCCGGTTCATATCCCCCAGAACGCCGCGCTCATCTTCAATGATGGTTTGGAAATTTGCACGGGGGACAACAATGACATTCCCCTTTTTCAATGGAATGTCAACGAATTGGTCAGCGGTCAAATACCCGCTTGGTTCGTTATGAATACCTCCAATAATAAGGAGTGTTGGTCCCGGTGCTTTCCCGTAACTCCGGTAGACGTTTAATTCGTACTCGGTATCCGGGAAGTACACGGTATGATCCGGCTCCTTATTGGGTGATGACGCAATAAGTATTAATACTATAATTACAATAACACTCACAATAATCAGTCCGATAATTAACTGAATGAGACGCTTTTGTGAAACAGTGATACAATTCTTATGTTTCATACGAGCGTTCCTTTTTATATCATAGTAAGACAAATGTGTTATTGATTAACATATAAACTGATTGATTGTATTGCTATCCGTTTTTAACCTTTTGGGTTTTTTGCAACAGCAGTTCTCCAGAGTCCGAGTAGATTTGAATGCGATAATATTCAAACTTTGCTGTTTTATCGAGAAGCATTAACGTCCCGACCTTTTGCTTCGTCAGAAATTGCATAGCAAAATTCTCACCGTGTCTGAAGTTGACAGCGGTTCCATCAGAATTAAGTTCCAGGTTCGGATAGCTTATAAACGGTTTTGATTTGTCGGTTGTTTTGGCAATGATGATAAACTTTCCGGAAAAGTATTGATTTGTATTATTTACTATACTGAAAGCAACTTTTAATTCAAATCCGTTAATCTGAAGAGTGTCTGATAGATCTTGGAGGCCGATTATTTTTGATGTATGGTCGTTTGCATAAATATTTGCAGGAAGTTCGGAAGAAGATTTCATGTCAGAAGGGGGTGACGTTTTTCCACCGTCCGTTGTTTGTTTAGGATTGATTGGTTTGCCAGGGATTTGAACAGGAGATTGTTCTTGACTCTTTCCGGTGTTTGCGGCTGTCATTTGTCTATAGTTAATATCATTAATAAATTGGTAGATATTAAAACCAATAGACACAAGCAATAGAACAGCAAAAAGTGATACGGCGAAAATTGCTTTTCTAACTCGTTTGCGGTTAATTTTGATATTAATAACCTTTTTTATCCCGTTTAATACCAAAACAGTGATATCTTCATCAGGCATCATAATGGAGCCTCTTTATTTAAAGTTAAAAATTGAATGCCTCCGATGATTATTTAAATGGGGTAATTTGTTCCCACTTTTCACTCATTATTTCCAGTTTTCCTTCATTATTAAATAGGTAAAGACGTTTGATTCCCGTGTCGCTGTAAATACCAGCCAGAAACTCCTGATAAAACACTACGACATAATAATCATCAGCCTTCAGTATTTTTAAGTCTGAAACGGTGATGGAAACCGTCGAATATTTTTGGAGCGTTTGCTTTTTATCTGCTACCCATTGTTTAAGATTCAATAGACCGCTTTTAAAAGAGCGGGAATACGTTTGTTCATACGCTGAAAAGTCCCGATTTTCCCAGCTTCTTCTCCATTTTTCAAGAAATTCGGTAACAGCCGTATATTCTGTCTCTAATTCGCTTGCTGTCTTATAGGTAATCTCTTTTGTTATTATGATGGGTGTGTTATTAAGGATTATATACGACGTAAGTTCTTCTAAATCAGTGTCGCTGAGGACAATGCATCCTTTTGTATTTGTTGGTTTTAGTCGTTCTGATATATCCGTTCCATGTAACCAGATGCCATATCCCTCTTTATTTTTAATAGAGTCGAATTCATTGGGGTAGTCAATATTAAACGCCCTGATGCCGAATTGTAATGCTTCTTTTTGCCCGTATGTTCTGATTAAGTTTGGTTTTTCATAGACATCGGTAAAGAAATAAATGCCTTCAGGAGTTCGCATATCACCGTATGTCTGTTTGTTTCCTAATTTTGAACCGGTTGTGCAATGAAACGTTTTCACGCGGTGCAGTCCACAATCATATTTATATAGTAACAATTTTTGCTGAGATTTATCTACAAGTATGAGATAGGGCGATGTTTTTTCACTTAATTTTACAAAGGCAGACGGAATAGATTTTGTATTATATTCTTCGTAAAACATTAATCTGGGCAGACCAACTTTCTCATAGGCTCCGTGATTGGCTCCATGATTATTTGAGCTTGAGACGTTTTGTCCCAATCCGATTGCGGGCATCAGTACGAGTATCAATATAACCAGCATAGGTTTTTGCCATCCAATTATGTGTTCTGTTATATTCATTAATTTCCGGATTGGTTATAGTTGTTGATGTTCGTTTCTGCCTCTCCGTGATACGCCACCACCCGATTTCTTCCTCCTGTTTTAGCCTGGTAAAGTGCTTTATCAGCCTCTGCAATAATGGTTTCAAAATCCTTTGATGAATTTGGGAATTTCGCAGCACCGATACTTACCGTAACAGTAATGATGTCTCCTTTATAATAGGTTTCAATTTTTTCAATATATGACCGGATACGCTCAGCAGTATAGATTCCCTTATCAAGTTCGGTTTCAACCAGGATAATTGCAAATTCCTCACCGCCGTAACGTGCAACGAAATCCACAGTACGGACGCTTCGTTTCAGGCCTGCGGCTATCTGAATCAATACTTTGTCGCCAGCCAGATGACCGTACTGGTCGTTTACTTCCTTGAAATGGTCGAGGTCGAGCATCAGGAGGGTAAAACGAGAACCATACCGCACTGCCCGTTCAACTTCTTCAGTTATACGTTTTAAGAATGTTCGGTAGTTATTCAAATCAGTAAGAGCATCTATTGTTGCCTGGAGTTCTAGCTGCTGGAGAGCATGACTGCGTTCCAGGGCAACACCAAAATTATTTGCAAGCATTATAAGAATTTTTTCGTGTTTTTCGGTATAAAAATCATGCATCCGATGCTCAACGGTTATTGAACCGAAACAAATATTATGATAACAGATAGGCGCTCCGAGAAATGAGCGGAGACCGTAATTCGTTTTTTCAAGATTTGTATACCGCGGGATAAACTGCTCGTCTTTTTCTAAGTTTTGAATCAGAATGGCTTTTCGTTTTCGGATAATCCATCCGTTTAATCCATCTTCCAGATTGAATGTTGTGCCTGCGGGGAAATCGTCAGTCTGCCCTTCGACACGGATAATCTTTGCCTGCTCATTCCCGGTTTCATAGGTGGAAACGGTCAGCCGGTCGTACTGCAGAAGGTTTTTCATCACCGATACTAACAGGTCTAAAATTTCATCAAATTTTAAGTTAGATATCAATCCCCGGCTGACTTCATAAAAGAAGGAAAATAGCTGTGAGGAATATTCAAATTCAATCAGATTGGTATAATTAACGATAGATTCAGCTATTATTCCTCCGTATGTTTCAACCAATAATACATCATCCTCGGAGTATGCATTCTGTTCCTGACTGTCAATAATCAGCGTTCCGCCGAACTCCTTGTGGATAATCAGAGGAACAGCAATAGCAGAAGTTGACCCGATCGGGTATTGATAATAAGGAAGCAATGATTGTACTTTCCGGGGATCATTTGAAAAGTAAGACTCACCGTGTTCAAAAATTGAGAAGAAAATTGCATCAGTGGGTTTGAACCCTCTGTCTTTTAAAATAACCGGTTCATCCGATGATACATAACTGACAATTCGGAGTTCCTGAGTATTTTTCTCAAGCAGGTAAATGACGGCGGAGCGTGCCGAAAATGTTTTTTTGATAATCGTTAATAATTTTGATAAAAAGAGGAGATATTCTTTTTCGGTATCGCGCCGGTCTTTCAGTGCATAAGATTCAGAAACAGATTGAATAATTCCTTTTTCGGAGACGGAGTCATATTCAGCGGCTGAAACTTCGGGCTTCTCAATGGCTGCTGTCGGCATAGATTTCTTTTTATAGAGGGAAAGTACTAATAATATAAATATTCCCAGAATTGCACTTCGGAGCGTCAACGCCAGACGAGGGGTTTCTATACCGACAGGGAAAAATCCGTAGGCGGTACACAAGACAATCCCTGTTATAACTGCTTTCGGATGCCCCGCTGCCCACGACCCCACCGCATCCCATATTCGTTTAAAACCGTTCACACGTTTAAAAGTATTTAAGTTTTTCAAGACTTTTTCAAATAATAGTTTCTATATTTTTCATCACTCCGAAGAAATACATCTCTTTTATAGTTCTCTGTATTTAAAATAAAATATAATACTCCAATTTAAATTTTAGATTATAAGTATACGAAATAATTTACTCAAAGTCAAGTTTTCTATCTTGTTACAGTGATTTTTATGGTTTCTCAGAAAACGGATTATTAAATCCTCGGTCTGCTGATAAAAAACGTACCTCCGGTTCAAGATTGAAATGAAACTGATTTGCAACGGCGGTTTTCATTCTATCAGCGAGTTTTAATACGTCCTGTGCGGTTGCCGAACCAGTATTGATGATAATGTTTGCGTGTTTTTCACAGACGGCGGCATCTCCGATCCGCATTTGTTTTGCGCCGGCTTTCTCCAGGTAGAGCCCGGCGGAGCGGCGGTTTTCACCCGGGTATTCTGGTGGAAGGTTTTTAAAAAAACTCCCGGCGCTCGGTAGAGAATCTTCCGGTACCTTTTCCCGGCGTAACTGGAGAATCCGCTCGTATTCAGCACGGATACCGTGAGAGTCACTTCGGATTATTTCAAAAACAGCAGATACAACTGGAAAAAACATCGTTTGTAACACTGATCTTCGGTAGGAAAACTGAAAAAACTCTGCGGCAACCTTTTTAGGGTGAAAATCTTCGTCAAGTATGACTGCCCACCGGATAACGTCGCTTATGCACTTCCCGTAGGCACCGGCGTTCATATAAATTGCCCCGCCGACTGAGCCGGGAATCCCGGCAAGAAATTCAAGTCCGCCGAGTGAATGCTCCGCGGCGAATTCCAGTACAGTTTTAAGGGAATTGCCCGCTGATACCGTTAAATACGGATACTCAAGGAGTGGAGATTCCGTGTTTACGAATTTTACGACAAGCCCGCGGAATCCCGCATCGTCAGCCAATACGTTGCTTCCACAGCCAATGAGGACTGCGGGGATTTCTAAAGAACATGCACTTTGTAAAACAGCGGTAAGCTCGTCCGAAAAATAAACGGTACAAAACAGGTCAGCAGGCCCGCCGATTTTAAACGTAGTGTAAGTGCTCAATGGTTCATTGCGTTTAATCAGGTCTGGAAATTTTTGCATTAATGTTTGATATGCCGATTCACGTTCCATAATGCGTTTCTTCTCACAGATATTTTTATAATTTTGTATGGGCAACCTCTCGGTTACGGGCAGAGACTCTGCCTCGTCAGTCGAGGTGCACTGCCACTGCAGAATAATTGTCTTACAAATTTAATTTTATTTTACAGAGCACGGATATTTTTAAATTTATTATATTGTTACCGACTCTCCCGGTTTCAGTATGATACACTCATATTTCAATTCCCGTGCACCTTTTGCAAAGGCATCCGGGTCTGCTGCGATAATCGGAAATGTGTTATAGTGCATCGGGATTACTTTCCGGGGATTAAGCAGTTTCAGGGCATAGAGGGCGTCTTGTATCCCCATTGTGAAGTTGTCGCCTATTGGAAGCAGAGCCACGTCTATGGAGTTACACTCACCAATGAGTCTCATATCGCCGAAAAGGCCGGTATCACCGGAATGATACACTGTTTTTCCGCCCATCGTTATCAGCACACCGCAGGGACTGCCGGTATAAATACAGATGTTACTATCATCCATTATTGCGGAACCGTGCCAGGCGGGAGTGAGTTTCACCCTGCCGAAGGGGAAATTATATCCCCCACCTATATGAAGTGGGTGCACCGGTGCTCCTTTTTTCTCGCAGTACATTGCCAGCTCATACGGTGCAATGATAGTGGCGTTGTTTTTTTGAGCGATTGAGAGCCAGTCACCAATATGGTCGCCGTGTCCGTGGGTAAGGATAACGGCTTCAACGGAAACGTCTGAGGCTCTTTTTGTTGCTTGCGGATTTCCGGTTAAGAATGGATCAATGATAACCGAATGCTCATTATACGATATAATAAAACACGAATGCCCGCAGAATTCAAGTTTCATATATGCCTCCAAATAATCTATTTATTATACGTTCTTTAACTTTATTTCTATTCATTCTTTCTTACCATTTTTACTGATAAATTATGCTTATTTTATGTATCATCATCCCGGTAAGAGACTTCTCATTGTCACAATTGGTTAAAACCGTTTACTGATTCTTGCATACTGCTATGAGGTCTAAGGCAGTTTCAGGATGCATTTCGTCAATAGTGAACTCCCGTAATTTCATAAGTATGTCTGCCGTTTTTTTTATTCTGCTCCGGCGGTTAAATAGTTTCCCGAATTGGTACAATGGTGATGACTGGAGCACCGTTCGAATAATATTTGGCGATTTATACGTTACTCCAACCACAACGCACTCGGCGAACTCTTTCTGGAGTACTGCTTTGAACGCCGCATAGTCAAATTGAGCAGTATGAAATGGATTTTTTGCCTTTTGCTGTATTTTTGCGGGCACATTGGGGGTACTGAAAATAATTAATCCAAACGGTTTTGTTACTCGTTTTATTTCCTGAAAAAATACGTGTATATTTGAAAGATGTTCTATTACCTGCAATGCGACGGTAACGTCAAATTGAGCTTTTAATCCTATATGTTCCGCATTCATCGGAATAAACAAGCAATTACGATGGGAATAATTGTTCTGGCAGAACCGGATGGCATCCATATTATAGTCAATTCCGCATACAAAACGGGCAATTTTTGCAAGAAGCTCACAGCCATATCCCGTCCCGCATCCGATATCAAGGATGGTTTGATTTACAGCAAACTGAGACGCATACTCATAAGCAAATCTGTGCCGGGCGAAGACGAAGCTTACTTCATTAGAAGCAGGGGGTATCATTCGTTCGCCGGTGTCGTTTAATACATACATAAAGAGCAGACATCCGATTGCTTTATTGACCTTTTTAATTAATCCGTCGTGCGAAATATAGTTTTATCAATTTGTTTGTAGGGGCGAACCTCTGTGTTCGCCCATTAATTTGTCGTTATGAAATGCGGTGTTTTTTTGGAGCAGCCCCTCCATAAGGGATTTAACACCTCGACATATCAATTTTGCACAACGGATTTTAAATTAAGAAATAATATAGTAATTTTGTTCAGTATTCCATAGAAAATATGAAATTTCTTTTACATTTATAAGAAAAAATTATTACATTCATCTTTGGTATATCAATATCAGAAAGTATAATCAATTATCGTTATAAGCTATGAAGTGAACAGTATAGTTCTTTTCCCCCAGAGAAGGAGATAGTCATATGGAGAGTTCTACTTGGTGGGTTTGGTTGGCGCTTGCAGCAATCCTGTTAATCGGGGAGATATTTACGGCGGGATTTTTTTTGTTCTGGTTTAGTATTGGTTCCGTGGCGGCGGGAATCGTGGCATATTTTAAAGTTGGATTGACGTGGCAGGTACTAATATTTGCGGTTGTTTCAACGGCAGGATATTTGCTGGGACGGCGGTTTGCCGAGCGAGTTACAAAACAGCAGCCTCCGGGGATTGGCGCAGACCGCGTTGTCGGGGAGGAGGGGGTGGTTATTGACCCGATTGATAAATACAATAACACGGGGCGAATCCGCATTAGACAGGATGAATGGCGCGCTATCAGTGAAACCAGCGAAGTTATTCCATCGGGAGTAAAAGTAAAAGTAATCCGTATTGATGGAACCAGAGCAGTGGTAATTCCAATTGAAAAGGAGTAATCGTATGACAGGACTCATTGTTGCATTAATTATCAGCATCGTTGTTATATTTATCGTTGCTATGGGGACCCGGATTGTCCGCCCCTGGCAGAAAGGTATTATTGAACGGATGGGTAAATATCAGCGCACGGTCGGCAGCGGACTGACAATCATCATTCCTATTATTGAAAATATCGCCAAGATTGATATGCGGGAGCAGGTGGTAGACGTCCCGCCGCAGGAAGTTATTACACGGGATAACGTGGTCGTCTCGGTCGATGCCGTTATATACTACGAGATTACCGATCCCGTGAAGGTGCGGTATAATGTAGCAAATTTCTATTATGCAACGACTAAATTAGCACAGACCAATCTTCGTAACCTCATTGGTGATATGGCATTGGATGAGTCCCTTACATCAAGGGAGACGATTAATTCAAAATTGCGTAAAGTTCTTGATGATGCTACTGATAAGTGGGGTGCACGGGCAACCCGGGTGGAAATTCAAAAAATTGAGCCTCCGAGCGATGTTATGGAGGCGATGCACCGCCAGATGAAAGCGGAGCGCATCAAGCGGGCAACCATCCTTGAAGCTGAAGGAACTAAACAGGCAACCATCCTTGAGGCAGAAGGGCAAAAACAGTCGGCTATTTTGAGAGCTGAAGGAGAGGCAGGGGCAATCCAACGGATTGCTGATGCCGAGCGCTACAAACGTCAGACGGTTGCCAAAGGTGAAGGTGAGGCAGTTATGACCGTCTTTAATGCCATTCATCAGGGGAATCCAACAAACGACCTGATTGCAATAAAGTACCTGGAAGCACTGCAAAAAATTGCTGATGGGAATGCAAATAAAATATTCCTCCCGCTTGAAACGGTAGGCATATTGGGAAGCATCGCCGGGATTGGGGAGCTGTTTAAGGAGAAAATGGCAAAACCTGATGATGACGAGAAAAATTCTATTTGATAAATTTGGTTTTTAGTTGTAGAGACGGAGCATTGCTCCGTCTCTACAGAAAATATTTTTAAAATGGTAAAGATGGAAAAAAATGTTCATTCTATTATAGATTATCTTAAATCCTATGCAAAACCTGAAACTTGTGCCGGGATGAAGCAATACGGGATTAATGTTGAAACGGCATTGGGAATTCCGATGCCGGTGCTCCGCCGACTTGCAAAAGAAATTAAAAAGAATCACGAGCTTGCTCTCCAGCTCTGGGATACTGGTATACACGAAGCCCGAATTCTCGCAGGATTGATTGACGACCCGAAACAGGTTACTGAAGACCAGCTTGAATGGTGGGTTGTTGATTTTGATTCGTGGGATGTCTGTGACCAGGTTTGTATGAATCTTATTGACAAGACACCGTTTTCATATAAGAAAGCGATGGAGTGGAGTGTAAGCGATAAAGAATTTGTAAAACGCGCCGGATTTGCAGTAATGGCATCACTCGCATTTCATGATAAAAAAGCCCCCGATACTGCATTTTATCCGTTTTTAAACAGAATAGCAGAATCGTCCGATGATGCTCGCAATTTTGTTAAAAAAGCGGTGAATTGGGCGCTTCGCCAGATTGGAAAGCGCAATACCCCATTAAATCAAAAAGCCATAGAAACCGCACAGTTTATTCTGCAAAAAAATTCAAAAGCCGCCCGCTGGATTGCATCAAATGCCCTCCGGGAATTAACCGGGGAATCCGTTCAGAAAAAATTATGCATATCAGTTTGATATTTTCTCCGTCTCAGTTGTATTAATAATTTCCTCTGCTGGTAGTTTTAACAGCTATTATTATTTGTGAAATGGATATGGGAATGTTATGATTACAAACAGAATACAACAGATGAGCAATAGTCTGGCGGCACTCCTGACTGATAAAAAAAGAAGAAATATAGTTATTGCCGCCGTATTTATATGTATCTTTGCCCCTCTCGCCATCGTGAATGGATTAAAGGAAAGAGAATATACTGATTATAAGGTATTCTGGTTTGCCGGCAGACATTTTTTTCAAGGAATCCCACTGTATGAATATATTATCGGCACCCCCTATGTTTATCCACCATTCTTTGCGATGGTATTCCAATTGTTCGCTTTCCTCCCATTGCAAATAGGATTTGGAATATTCTATTTTTTAAATGCATTATTATGGGCGTTTTCAATCCAGCTCACCTATCATATAGTTAAAATCCTGATGCCTGATCATAAGATTGGGCTGACTCTTGGTATTGCGGGGGTACTATCAGCACAATATTTCTTTATGAATATGAATGCTGGACAGACAAACCAGATTGTTTTTACCTTTTGTCTTTTCGGAATTTATTTGGCTCTTTATGAGCGGTGGATACTTTCCTCTGCGATATTTGTAGTTGCCGCATTTATGAAAGTAACACCAGTGTTTTTTATAATCTGGCAGGTAATTCGGCATCCCCGGAAGACACTTGCTCCGACTTTAACAGTTATGGTTACCTGTTTTATACTTCCTATTGCGCTTCGGGGAGCGAATCAGGGCATCCAGGACTATAAAGATTATTATACCGTTGTATGGAAACCGTTTCTGCACGGGAACGTTGTCCCCAGTGCACCAAATCAAAACCTTGCCGGTATGATATTTCGAATGACTCGTTATTATCAGAATAACCAGAACTATGATTACCATTATGTACCGCTCTCTGAAGAAGCATCCCATACGATTATCAAAACCGTTTCTGGAATACTTTTCACTGCATTTATTCTGTATCTTGGATATCAGGCGTATAAAAAATATCCGATAACGGCGCTCGAAGTCAGCGCAGTATTTATTGCCAGTCATTTACTCTCAACCATTACCTGGCGGGCGCATTTGGTTTCATTGCTGTTTATTTTTGCAGCTGTCTTCCTTGTTGATCGGAGGCGGTTGTCTTACTATCAGCGGATTTTTTTATATATAATTTATGCAATGATTGGCATTATCAGCGTTACCGGCAGAGACCTTGTTGGGACATATATATATTTTCATCTCAGCGGCTACAGTTTTGTGTCCTGGACGCTGATACTGCTTTTTATTGGAACACTGTGGTATTCTACCTCCGAAACCAAGCATAAAACCGTATAAAGTATATTGACAGAACCTTCTGGTCATCGTTAGTTCGTGCGAGAAGCAATACGTGGTTTGCAATTTTTGTGGCTTCATACGGCTCTTTATACAAAAAGTCGGATTTTTCAATGGTCCGAAGAACGCAACGGAACCGTGAAAACAACGATAAACAACATAAGTTACAGCGATCCTGAACCGAAACAGATTTCGGCATCTGAGTGGCATAAGCTCTTTAAACAAATACCAGATGTGTTTATTAATTACTACCGGTATTACCGGCAGTGTGGGAAAACGAATTGGAACACCTATCTCTTTCCACCGTCTCATTTTATTATATATGGATGTAGGTATCTGCGGAAGCTGAGATTTGACAATTCAATAGCCTCGTTGCGGCTCTGGGGGTTTATGCTCAGCGAGAGCGAGCGGCTCTACCGGGCGCGGCAGTCAGGAATGAAAATAGCCGCCACAATGGGTGATTTAGGTGCAATTCCTCCGCTTGTTAACTCTTTTTCCGGTGTTGTCAGTTTTTATCCCGATTGCTATTGGTGGACTCCGTTTTTAAATGAAAGCACCGTACTTTTTGAAGAAGCCAAGCGGCGCGGAATCGGGGATGAATGCTGTTTCGTCCGGGCGGCATTCGGTGCATTCGCAAAATTAGCGTATTTCCCGAAGCCTGATGTAAATATCGCCGCCACCGGTGCATCCTGCGATGATATGGCGGCAGTAATGCAATCCATTGAACGATTAGGGCATCAGATACACTGGTTTGAGCTTCCTCACCGAAAAACACAGTATCCCTGGTTCTCCGGAGAAGCGTTTTCAATAACTCAATCAGATAAAATCCCATATCAGTCGGATATTAAAGAGGTTTTATTAAAAGAATACGAAGCACTCATCCCGTTATTGGAACAGGCAACGGGGCAGAAGTATCTTGCCAGCTGTTTAAAAAAAAGCATCCAGAAAACAAACACTATCCGCAGACTGATTGAAGAAATAAAAAACCTTACCTTTACCGCCCGGCTGTCGCCATTGCCGGCGCTTGAAATAATGAACATTGAATTTATTGCTTTGAGCGGATATTCCGATACCGATGAGACCATCTCTATTCTTGAGCATATCCTCGATACCGTAAAAGACCGTATTGTCCATAATCAGGGATTATCAAAAGAGAATTCCGTGCGAATATTCTGGGTAACTCCTCCGGCAGACCCTCTGCTTCTCAATTATTTAGAAGATTTAGGCGGCAGACTCGCCGGAACAGAATTCGTCATTAATCAGGCGCTCCATCCTCTGCCGATAAACGGCAATCCATTGGAATCGCTTGTTGATGGATTGCTCAATGCATCATTGATAGGAACAACAAAAAACCGCGCCGATACAATCGTTCAGCAGGCACGGAAGTACAACGCAGAAGGTGTCATCATATCCAATATTTTCGCAAGCTCTCACTGTGCGTATGAAACATCATTGATAAAGGAAATAATTCAAAAAGAGCTGAATATACCGGTACTCGCATTTGACGTTGTTGCACCGGGAAAACAAAAGCTCCAGAGCCAAATTTTTAACCGAATGACAGCATTTATTGAGTTAATACGGGAAAGAAAACTAAATAATCATTAAACTATTATGTTTTTAACGTAAAGACCCGCCAAAAAAAGACGACGGGCAAGTACGGAGCCGCAGAGAAATAAATAAATTGTTTAAACGCACTGAGGTGAGCAGTCCCTTACGGGAAAAGACGTAAGGGACCCAAAAAATACTTTTAATAATCTAAACTAAAATGAAAGCAGTCTCTTGTTTTTGTGGTTTTTTTTTTGGTGTCTCAGTCCCTGCCTGCCGTCTTTGCGGCAGGTCTCTCTGTTATAGAATTTAAATTTTTCCGTGCGTCTTTGCGACTCTGCGTTCAATAAAAAGAAATAATATGAAAAGATATTTATAAAACCTGAAAATGTTCAACGATCTCTTGACCCCGCGGGAGCGGATCGGATTATTACTGATTGATGAAATTCCTGACCGTGTGGTAACGTACCCGCTTATCACCTCACACTCAGCAACTGTTTCCGGATGCACGGTCGCCGAATACTGCACAAACGGGAAAACGCTTGCTTACGCCCAGATGACCGCATGGCGGTTGTACCATCACGATGCTATCTCAATATTTACTGACGTCGGCTTAATTGCAGAAACCTTTGGCTCACAATATGCCTTCCGACCGAACGATATTCCAATATTGATAGAACCAGCACTATCTGATATTAGACACATTGACCAGTTAACTATACCGGATATTGAATCCGCTGGACGAATCCCGGTGTATAAGGAAGCAATTGAGCGTTGTTATGATTCAGTCGGTGACATTGTTCCGATTATTGCGTTTATTCCCGCTCCTTTCACTACTGCCGCACAGCTCAGGGGGATTGCCTCATTCCTGCGTGACACAATCCGATTTCCCCAGGAAGCCCACCGCTTGCTGAAAATCAGCACAGAAGCGGTACAATCGGTCATAGATGTCTGTATGGAGCGGGGTGCGCTCCCGATGCTCGTTGACCCCCTTGCATCTAACAGTGTGATAAGCCCAATTACATTTACACGGTTTGCACTGCCGTATACCGCACAGCTTATGCAGTATATGCACCATTACGACCTCGATACAATGCTCCATATCTGCGGGGAAACCGAGCTTATCCTTGATGCAATTCTGACCGTCGGCGCCGATTTATTCAGCTTTGATAAAAATGCTCACGACGTTACTCGTGAAAAACTTGGCGCCGCCATCCGGCTTATCGGGAACATTAAACCGAATGACCTGTTATTCGGCTCACCGAAACAGATTTACGAAACCGTAAAACAAACCGTACTGGCACTGAAAGATTCACCAAAAGGATTTGTTATAGCAACCGGATGCGAAGTCCCGATTGCTACACCAAAAGAGAATGTTGAGGCATTTATTTCAGCGGCACATACATACGGAACATATTGGGATAAATAACGGTATGGTAAGGGCAAAGCATTTTCTGGTTAAAATACTTCGTATTTTACTGTGATTTAATCCCTGAATTCACCATTTTATATTCTATTTACTCCCCTCTTGAGAGGGAAATAAGGGATACGTTGAGAAATGAGAAATATCATTGGAATATGTTATTTTTTCAAAGGTTTTATTAAGATAATTCTCATTGTTTGTCCGTACTCTATGTAATGAACTATTCATAGAAAGGGTCATTCAATGATTTCCGCAGGAATAGATGTCGGTTCACGGACAACAAAGATTGTCATTCTTGATAACGCCACAATTATCAGCAAAGAGCTCATTAACACCGGATGGCGTCCGGTCGAATCGGCTCAAACGGTCTATAAAGATGCTCTTCAGAAAAGCGGCATCAACGAATCTGATATTGCTATTATTATTGCAACCGGCTACGGGCGGGTTATGCTTCCGTTTGCGAATGAAACAGTAACCGAGATAACCTGCCATGCCCGTGGTGCCCATTTTATTAATTCTGATATACATACCGTTATAGATATCGGCGGGCAGGACAGCAAAGTAATTCGGATTGATGCATTTGGATTTGTCGAAGATTTTGCAATGAACGACCGATGTGCCGCAGGAACGGGAAAATTCCTTGAGTTTTTAGCCCACACGTTAGGCACTAACGTATTTGAGTTCGGAAAATTGGCGTTAGCATCTCACTCACCATCTGTTATCAGCAGTATGTGCACCGTATTTGCGGAGTCCGAAATCTTAAGTCTGCTGGCTGAGCGCACACCGATTCCGGATATTGTTGCCGGAATCCATCGGGCAATTGCACAGCGGATTGAGGGGCTTGTTGACTTGGTCGGATATGGCGAAACAGTGGCGCTGACCGGCGGCGTCGCTCATAATGCCGGCATCCATAAACAATTAGAAACGTTGCTCCATACCTCTATTTTTATCCCCGAATATCCTGAATATGTCGGCGCTCTGGGTGCGGCTCTGTCAGGATTGAAAAAGGAACAAAAGGGATGGAGAAAACCTTATAAAAACTGAACGAAGTAAATTCGTTCCTTCTCGGAACTAATCGGAAAAAATTACGGTTATATATAGAGAGATTAAAATAGAAATAAATATTAAATATATACTGCTTGATATTGTTATGGAAATTTTATATTTTTAATAGACTATTTTAATTAGGAGTACGAATATGCAGAGAAAGAGTATAGTCTGTCTAATCCTTATTCTTGCGGTGATGCTGATAGGGATTACGGGCGCCTATGCACAATTAGCCCCTGGCACAAAAGCGCCCAATTTTAAGCTGGCTTCATCGGCTGGTGATACAGTTTCCCTCGAAAAATTGAAAGGGAAGATAGTTATTATCCATTTCTGGCATGTGGGCTGAGGAACTTGTTATGCGGAGTTTCCGCATCTGACAAATGTTTTTAACACCTATTCAGACAGTTTAGTAGCCGTCTTCGGCATTGGTGCCGCGGATGAGCCAAGCGCAATAATGGCTGATTTACCTGGTCACCCGACACCGTATAAACGCTTATTCGGAAAGGGAACAACGGTAGAGAAAGATTATAAACCGCCATCAACTCCGTTTGTCTATATTATAAACAAAGACGGTACCATTAAAGAGAGCAGGCGGTCTTATACGTTTGATGCTTTGAAAGTGATACTTGACGATATGTTGAAACCTCCAGTGAAAAAGTGATAAAACTGTATCCATACATAAAAATAGCGATTTTAATTGTATTTTTTGTGCTGATTATTGCCGGCGTCATAGCGGGAGACCTGATTATCACCCGGAATGTAGCGGGAACGCTCTGACTGGAGTGCATAGGGGTTGGATGAACCTCAGGAATTCTGTACTGCATAAATGGCGCCGGCTGACGCAGGTCGGTTTCGGTTTTGCGTTTATTAATGGTTACATTGCTGTTTTCTGGACAAAACTGTTGTACGATGGTCCGCTTCGGCAGTTCTGTGTGCCCGTTTTAAACTGCTACTCCTGCCCTACTGCGGTATTTGCCTGCCCCATCGGAATGCTCCAGCATTATGCATCTATTCATCAAATACCCTATTTCATTTTGGGATTTTTAGGATTTGTTGGATTAACAACCGGACGGTTTGCCTGCGGGTGGCTCTGCCCGTTCGGATTAGTGCAAGATTTGATGTTTAAAATCAAATCTGTCAAATACCGCATTCCAAAGTTTTTTTCTTATTTTAAATATGTATTTCTAATAGTGCTGGTTCTGGTTCTGCCGTATTTTACCCATAAGCACGAGTTTTCACGCTTGTGCCCGTGGGGTGGAATTAGTGCGGCAATTCCCTGGGTTGTCTGGAATCCGCAAAATCCCGATTTGGATATTCCTACCGTTCCTGAAGGTTCGGTCGGTTTCCATTTTGTAGTAAAAATGGCGATTGTAGCCGGGTTTCTGGGATTGATGGTAGTTACCCGCCGTCCGTTCTGTTATACCTCCTGCCCGTTAGGGGCGATTCTGTCATTCTTCAATAAATATAGTTTGTTTAAATTAGAAGTGGATGAGGAGTGCACGCAGTGCGATGCCTGCCGTGAGAAGTGCCCGCTCAATATGACTGCTTATGAAACTGCAAGCAGTTCAAATTGTGTTGATTGCCTGGAATGCCTCGCCTGCGACAATGTCTCATTTTCATTCAATTTTGCCAACGTTAAGCGGCCGTTTGCAACGACACCCGGAGCTCCCTGCCAGAATGCCTGCCCGATTGACACCGAAGCCTGGCGGTATGTTGCACATATCAGCCGGGGTGAATATGAAGAAGCGTACCGTGTAATGAGTGATACGAATCCGTTTCCATCGGTCTGCGCCCGCGTCTGTCATCATCCCTGTGAGGATGTCTGCCCGGTCGGTACTGAAGATGAGCGGCGTCCTATCGCAATTCGGGCATTAAAACGGTTCATTACTGACCGGATTAATCCGGCTGATTACAAAAAACTCCCGGCAGAACTGCCCCCTGATATGGTTAAGCGGATTGCGGTTATCGGCGCCGGTCCTGCAGGATTAACCGCGGCACATTACCTTTCATTAAACGGGCATCTGGTTACTATCTTTGAAGCGGAAAGCATTCCCGGCGGAATGTTAGTAAGTGGAATCCCCTCGTACCGTCTGCCGCGTAACAGTATCAAAAATGAAATAGAACAGTTGCTCAATAAAAATATTACGCTGAAATGTGGTACGGCGTTCGGCAGGGATATAACCATTGATGGACTTTTAAAAGTCGGGTATGATGCGATATTCATTGCAACCGGTGCATATAAAAGCAAAATGCTGGGATTAGAGAACGAAAATGCCCGCGGGATTATCCCCTCAATCGAATTTTTAAGAGCATTTAACCTGCACAACGAACGGCAAGCAAAAGGAACGGTCGTTGTCATTGGCGGGGGAAATTCTGCAATTGATTCGGCGCGGGTCGCACGCCGACAGTCAGGAGTAAAAAGCGTTACTGTCTTATACCGCCGCTCCCGGACTGAAATGCCTGCTTCTCCCGAAGAAATCACCGCCGCTGAAGCAGAAGGTATCACTATCAAAACACTCGTAACCCCGGTAAAAATTACGGCACAAGAGGGCATTGTTACCGGTTGCACCTGTATTCAAAATAAATTAGGAAGGAATGATGCAAGCGGGCGGAGAACACCGGTTCCGATTCCCGGCTCTGAATTCACTGTTGAGCTTGACACCCTTATCATTGCCATTGGTGAAGACCCGGCGCTTGAATGGGCTTCATCAGAAGGGATTACTGTTAAAAACAACGTCATCATCGTTACGGACACCGAAACATTGGAAACAAATAGACCCGGTGTGTTTGCAGGCGGAGATGCGGCAAGCGAAAACCATACCGTCGTCAATGCAATAGCCGACGGGAAAAAAGCGGCAGTGATGATAACCCGCTATCTGCGCGGTGAGCCGCTCAAACAGGCGACTCTGCATCAACCGCCGTCTGTCTATATCGCACCAGTTGAACCAGAACCCTACCAAAAAACCGATGAACGAGTTGCAGTTCCTCTGGAACCGGCAACGGACAGAATATCAAATTTTGATGAAGTTGAAAAAACACTCCCCGAATCAGACGCCCTCCGGGAAGCCCTCCGCTGTATTCGGTGCGATTTAAAATTCACCCAGCCCCACAAAGAAACTATGGCGATAAAAAGAAAAAAATTATGATCTGGTAAAATATTCTATTTCCCATAGACTGCGGGATTGATTTTGTATTTTTTGATAACGTAATAACCATATTTATCTTCACTTAAATTATATAAATATCCATTCCAAATCCAATAAGAATAATTACTGTTCATAGTAAATTTATATACTATAGTTTCAGTTTCAAGATTAATTACATACGTAGTTATCGGCTTTGAAGGACCTAATTTAGTATAAAAAAATGCAAACTTATTATCTACAAACATCCTAAATACTGCCGGGTCATAAATCCTTTTTACTAATTTTTGTGATAGTTCATTAAATAATTCTGTATTTTTTGAAATAAAGGGATTATATTCTGGCTTTTGAGGTTTGTATTTATCTGGAGTATTACAAAGTATTTTTATTATCTTTGTATTTCCGTTTTCAATCGATTTTACATTAATAAAGAAGTAAGTTTCTGTATCATTTACGTTAATTTCTTCATCTGTAGTAATATATACTAATTTATTATTTGATGTTATATTCCAAAAAAAATAACCAAAGTTAGTAATAGCATCATCATTTTTTGATATAAAAATATTTGCATCTTTTAATATTTTTAGTTCTTGTATATTATTTTTCGAATATAGTATAATAGAACAATATTGTACAATACTATCTATTTTATTAATAGATTTGTAAATCTTACGATATAATAAATCAAATACCACACTATCTTTGCTAATTGGAACAAAATGTTCAATATTAAAACGATATATATCTTTAGAAAAGTAATTATTTACGAAATCTTTTATTTTTACATCAAAAAAAGGTTTCTTTTTATATAATAATTTATATCCAGGGGAAAATAGATTTATATCAGGATTTTCAGGAACACCGGATAATATTGCTATATATCCATTTGGGCCGCTAAATATTTTAGGTATTTTACCTTGGCCAAATTCTCCAGGTCCAAAACCGGCAGATCCAAGAATTAATTTCCCATTACAATTTTTATCAAAAACCAATATTCTTCCATTAGAACTTGTTGCAGATTCATAGTCAACTAATAATATATCACCTGTTATGTTATTACCACAATTATAATTTCTTCCTGCGAATAATGCAGTATTTCTACATAATAAATACTTTTCTTTAGTATCGGATGCCTCGCTGCCAAAAACTCTTTCTAATACTAAATTTCCCCGTGGGAAAAAATCAATAGTTTCCTTTATTTCAGAATCAGATTTCTGAGTTTTATTTTTACTGAATCCAGCAATAATTAAAAATATTAAAATATAATGAAATTTAATATTAATCATACTATTCATAAAACATTTTAAGATTGTCGAAAAAAGCCAGAATAGCCGAATATTGGCTATTCTGGCTTAATTATAAATATTTAAAATTTCTATCGTGATCCTCCACCACCATCTATAACACAATGCATTCCACTATAATAATAACAATGGCACGTTTTCCCAGCATTGTCCCCAGAATCATTAGAAGAATATTGATAGGAAGCTTCACATTGGGACCTTCCATAAAATTCTTCATCTACTAATACAGCAAGTGCTATGTTGCTTAATACTGATAATAGTATTAGCAATAATAATAGGCCTTTTTTAAACATATTATGCTCCTTTTTATTGACAGAGATGTTCTGAATAAGTGTATGGACCACAACAAGCAGCAATTACTCTTCCTAATTCAGTCATAAAGGTATATGTATAGCAATCATACTCTGGTTGCCAATTTTTTTCAAAATTACAATCAATATTATCAACTGTAGTTTCCCAGTCAAGATCACAACTAATCCTTGCTTGGCAATAGTTTACTTGGCCAATAGATATAACTATGTTTGATAAAAATAAAAACATAGTTACAGTAATGAGCACATATAGCACATTTCTGTACATAGATACCTCCATATTTTTGCTGATATACAACTGTTATTTATTATAAATTACTACATACATTTTATTAGTAATAGCATAATTATATTTAATTGATGAAAAATCTATTTTATAAATAACATTATTTATCTCTAAATTATTGATATCATGTTTTGTAATGCTTGGTGAATATAATTTAATTGTCTTTTTTATTTGATTATCTTTTATATCTATAACATAAATTTCAGACATATAATTTGTCAATAAATAAATAAAGTTTTCATACACTGCAATATCATTCACAAATAAAAAATGATAATTTCCAGTATTTTTTTCTATTTTTCTATTTTCTATATTTTCTTTATAAATTTTCATTAAATGTTGAATTGACGGCAGAGAAATAAGAGAACGTTCAAAAATAAGTTGGTTATTTCGATCATATTTACGAAATATTAAAAATTCTTTTGAAACACAGTATAAATTATCATTTTTATCAATATCAAATACTACATTGTTATAAGATGATTGTTTTAATTCATTGTTTATAAATTTTACGAATAAATCACCGAAAAGCGCTTTTGTATTTCCATTACAATCTATTTTGCGAAAGAGTTTATTTGTTTGATAGCTATTATTAATATATAAATTATCTTCTTCATCAACAACTATATAAAAACCGCTTAAATAGATATCTTTTATTCTCAATTCATTTATAAAATTGAAATTATTATTAAATATTTGAACTTTTACCGGTGATATGGATGATACAATAATGTTTCCATTTGAAATAAAATTAACTCCATGAGGTTCAATAATTTCCCCCGGACCCTGTCCAAATTTTCCGAACTCTGTTATATAATTAAGTTTTTCATCTAATATAACAATTCTATGATTCATTGTATCTGCAATATATAATTGCTTTTTCGCCGGATTATATTTTATAAAAGAATATCTAAAATTAAAGTATGTACTATCAGGAGTACTTTCTATCCATTTAATCGGTTTCATTTCTTCTGTAGGTATATTTGCTGGAATAGTGATTGGTATCAAATTTAATTTATTTATATATTCATCGACAGCAATTACCTGACAAATAACATTATTCTCTTTTAAAGAAAATAATATTAAGATCATACTTAATAAAAATTTAAAAATATTCATTCTTATTATTGTCCTGTTTTTTCAAATCTCTTTATTAATAACAGAAATTCCCTTGGATTTACTAATTCGTATTGAAAAAATCTAATTATATTATTATCATCCAATAATAATGTAAAATTAATTAAATCACTTAGATGCAAGAATTCACCGAGTTTTTTTGTATCATAATAATAATAATTTATTGTTTTATCTTTTATCTTCAAATCACTTGTTACTGGAATTAATTCAACATCGCAATTAAATTCTTTTATCATGTTAGAGTAGTATTTGACTAAAATTTTATCTTTATCAAAACTCATATTTAATCCAATTAAAATAATATTCTTATTAAATGGAATATTAAATGATTTTTTATCACTTGATATTAATGAAAAAGGAATACATTTCTTTCCATAAAAATTATAATCAACTGTAGGCTCTCTATATACCCCGCTCCTTTTAGACTGATAAATTCTTTTTTCAATGATATTGGTTATTAAATATACATTATAAATAAGTAAAATACTTGAAACAGTGAATAATAAAAACGATTTTATATTAATATTTTTCATTATGTGTTATGAAATATAAATGATTCCCAGTATCAACATTAAATTATTTGATAATTCCTGTTTATTACTGAAATGCAAAAAATTTCCGAAACATCCGCAGGTAGCCGGGTTGTGAGTAATAATTAAATATGCGAGGAATATACAAAACAATGTTAATGTAGCTCCGGTGGTTAAAAGAATCCATTGGCGAAAGTAGAAAATCAATAGCAAACCTAAAACCACCTCAAATGTTATTAATCCGTACGCGCTTATGTTTGACAATATTGTATTCGTAATCCCCGCTTTCCCGAACTGATTAATTAATAACTTCGGGTCAATAAATTTGCTTATCCCGGCAATTATAAACACCCCGCCGAGAATAATCCGTACTGCAATTTTTATTCTCCGCTCAGTAACGTACCCGCGTATATTTTTAATAATTAATTCCATACATTATGCTGTGTTTCTGTGTCTACAGTTTTTTATTTATTATAATATATAAGAATTATTTCGCTTTGTCAATACGGTATTTTAAGAAAATAGCTTCGACAAAAGCTACGCCATTAGCAACGCCAAAAGTAGAAACGTTAATTCGTATGAACGGATTATCCAATAATTTGTAGTAAAAATCGTCCTCAAGCACTGCCTCGCAAAAGGCACACATATCCATTTTTACCATCCGTTTAATAAGTTTGCATAGAGAATCAGTAGAAAAATATCCCAAATCTGCGGTGTACTCTTTAATATTTTGTTTATCTGCTTTCCCTCCCGCTCTGCATAACGCCGCAAACATCGTTATCTTTCCCCATTCAATGTATTCTTTGGGATAAACATTATAGCACTGTTTAAAACAGAATCGAATCTTTCCAATTGGAATTTTAATTTCATTCTCGAGTTGTTGGACAGTAACAATTTCAAAGATATGGTCATTGATATAATTTTTAATGCGTTCGGCAGTTTCTTCGATGCGGTTCACTTTTTGCCTCCCCAATTATCAATTATAGCCTGCAGGGTGATACAATGACCTCTCGTTTTCGCATATTCCCTGAAGGGGCGACCCTTACGATATACCCGTAATGTTTTTTTGCTGGATCTTATTAAAAATACAATAATATTTAGTGGTATATACTAAATTCATACATCAAAATCTAACTCCTAAATTGTAAATTTAGGAGTGTAAAAATTTTAATTTGTGGTATGAATATTGCAACTATAATGCGGGATAATAAAATGAATTCTAAATTATGAATATGATACTATTGTTTATGAAGGAGAGAATCAAAGCCGAGTCCTCCTTCATTTTGGCGGATTCCGTCCCAAGTACAACTTGGGACGGAGAGTAATAAAGGTTATTGTTAACTTAAAAAATACAAAGGTTTTAGCTCTTTTTCATTAATTTTTTACCGGATACTAATGATTTCCTATAATGATTAATATATTTTGCTATGTTAAATGAATAAAATATGGCAGTCGCTATTATACTAATTCTTAGTGAATGTTCGGCGTGAAATATATAATGAAATATTATAAAACAAACAAAATCAACAAATGCCGTTCTTATTGAGAATTCAATTAAACATTACTTGACACTGTTATCATCACTCTTTGATAAGAGAGAGGAAAGACCACCCCTCACCCATCCTTAATCCGCCATCCGCCATAAAAAGGCGGAACGGAACGGCGGACGGCGGAGAGGGGAAATACATTTCTCCCCTCCGCCGTCTTTGTGGCGGATTAAGTTGGAGACTAAAAGAGGGTCTCTCATTCATTCACACAACAACCGGTTTTTATCGGACAGTAGTGTTATCTCGTTATTCTTGTAACTCCTGTCTCTTATAGATTTTTTTAGATATGATTAACAAGATTTAAAAAATAAGAAAATTTTTAACCGGACAGGAGTGATGTTTTTTATATCTCTCTGTATAACAATGAATCCTTCACGTTTGATTTGCATTGCTGAAAAAATAATTGTATATTTTATCGTTTCATTTAATCACTGTATAGAGTGCAGAGTACGTTGGTATGAGTATGTGGTATGTGGCACCCTTAAACTTGTTTGAGGGTGTAGAGTTAAAATAAACCGGGAGAGCACTGATTGTGATATATAACTTAGAATTTGAAAAACCGATTATCGCTTTAGAGAAAAAGATAGAAGAGATGCGTGAGTATATGCTCACGGAAAAGGTTGACCTGTCTGAGGAAGTGCTCAAGTTAGAAAAGCGGTGCGAGAAGCTTAAAAAAGAAGTCTATTTAAATCTGACGCGGTGGCAGAAGGTGCAGTTAGCGCGGCATCCGGAGCGTCCGTATACACTTGATTTCGTCAAGCGGATGTGCTCAAACTTTATTGAAATCCACGGCGACCGGCAGTTTGCGGATGATAAGGCGATTGTCGGCGGAATGGGAACAATTGAAGGCAAGCATATTATGATTATCGGGCATCAGAAGGGGCGCGGAACAAAAAGCAACCTGTATCGCAACTTTGGAATGCCAAATCCCGAGGGATACCGCAAGGCGATTCGGCTGATGAAATTAGCGGCAAAATTTAACAAACCGGTTGTAACGCTGATTGACACTCCTGGCGCTTTCCCCGGCAAGGGCGCTGAGGAACGATGCGTAGCGGAAGCCATTGCCCACAACCTTTACGATATGACTATTCTTACGGTGCCGATTCTCGTCATTATTACTGGTGAAGGCGGCAGCGGGGGAGCGTTAGCTATTGCCGTCGGCGACCGTGTCCTGATAATGGAAAACGCAATGTACTCGGTTATTTCGCCCGAAGGATGCGCTTCTATTCTCTTGCGCGACGCTACAAAAGCCCCGCAAATGGCAGACATTCTTAAAATCACTGCGCAGGATTTGCTGGAATTAGGAGTTGTTGACGGAATTATTAAAGAGCCTATCGGCGGTGCACATAGAAACTACGACGAAACAGCCGAGACACTCAAATGGACTATCTTAAGCGAGCTTAAAGGACTTGAGCAAATCCCTGTTGACGAACGTATCGCAAACCGCATTGAAAAATTTTGTGAAATGGGCAAATACCTTGAAAAACCGCTGGAAGAATAGCGAAAATTCAATAGTTTTTTAGTAAAACAGACAATAATTAACTGCCGCCCCCAACTCAATTTGGGGGTGTGCTTTATTATACAGGGTTGTACCATTTTTATCTCGGTTAGTAAATCATTTCAAAAGCACAGTATGATCTTCACACAATTAAAAAAAACAATACATTTTATTTTAATTTTCACTGTCGTTAGAATTGTACTTTATACGCCTCTCCTTGCCCAGTCATACTCGTGGCGTTCAATTACGTCTCTCTGTGAAATGAGAGAAATTGCCTTTTATGAAAACAAACTCTGGGCATTGACGGGCGGCGGAGTATTTCAATATTCCCCGTCTTCGAGTACATTCCGGATTTTTACCAATATAACCGGATTATCATCAAACAATCCGTTTTCAATGGTCATAGACGGTAATCGCTTTTGGCTCGGGATGGATGACGGTTCTCTGAATGTCATTGACCTGACTGCTTTACGAATACGCCGGATTCAAATTGACCCGTCCCCCATTACAATACGGGACATAACACTGTATAACGGCTTCTTATATTTAGCTCTTGACTTTGGCATTAGTCAGTTTGATATTTCAAAAGAAGAAATTAAAGCGACATTTCGAAGTTTAGGAAGTTTTTCAAAAAATACAGCCGTTCGGAGTGTACTGGTTGCAAACGGTGCACTCTGGGCGGGAACAGAAAAAGGAATCGCCGCTGTTCCATTATCATCGCCCAATCTCCAGGACCCTCAGTTCTGGACAAATTATACTACTGCTCAAGGTCTTCCCGCGAATTCTATTAAAAATATAACTGCGAATGGTGATACACTCTTTGTCGGCACCGAAAACGGTATCGCCCGAATTCATAACAACACCGTAACTCCTGAAGGATTATTGGGCAATTCAATTACTGCATTTGCAAATGACAATGGGACACTATATGCCGCAACACCTCTATCTGTATTCAAAAGAGAACATTCTAAAATATGGACTATTGTTTCTCCTGACTGTGCGGGTATACAAACAATTGCTGTTGATTCTACTGGAAAAGTATGGGCGGGCAGTGTAAAAAAGGGACTGTATACTTATGATGCATCTCACATTCAATGGGTAAATATAATACCGCCTGGACCCGGTGGCAATTCATTCGAAGAAATGGTATTTGATACACAGGGACGTCTCTGGTGCGCCACCGGACAATCGGCATACAACGGACTCTATCTTCTTGAAAAAGGAAATTGGCTGCATTTTACCTCTGCAGATGGTTTGACTGCAAATAATACTATTGGCATCGCCTGTGATATGCACGGGCGGATTTGGATTGGAACGCCGGGACAAGGATTGATGATCATTGAAAAACAAACAGATTCCCTGACAATAACAAAAATTGATACAACAACGGGCAGATTACGCGGGTCTGATACACCGTATTTTGTAATTGTCAGCCGCATTATCCGAGGTCCCGGAAATATAATGTGGCTGGTAAACAAATTCGCTAACAACGGGAATGCGATTGTTGCTGTTACTCCGGAAAATACCTGGCATTATTTTTCTACCGCTGACGGATTATCAAGCACCATCATAAGCGATATAACCTTTGATATATACGGGAGACTATGGATTGCTACCGAAAACAACGGTGTTGACCGACTGGATTATCGGGGAACTTTGTCAGATAAATCAGATGATATCTGGAATCATTTCACGGCACAAGACAATCTGGCAAGCAACCGAGTAATCCGACTGGCGGCAGACAGAGAAACCGGAATGTGGGTTGGAACAGAAAACGGCATCAGCTATATAATAGACGGTTTGCCGATTCAGAACATATTGGGCGCTTTAGATCCTTCTATTACTGCGCTTGCAGTTGACCCTGCAAATAATAAATGGTTTGGAACAAAAAATGGAATCAGTATTCTTCAGTCTGATAACAGCACATGGACGTACTTTACATTGAAGAACAGTCAATTAGTATATGATAACATTATTAGTTTTAGAATACACGAGTCATCCGGCGATATGTATATCGGCACGAGCGCTGGACTGTCCATTGTTTCGACACCGTTTAAAACTCCACCGGCGCGGTTCAATACTCTGAGAGTATATCCAAGCCCCTTCATTATTGACGGCTCTCAAGCACGCTTGACTATTGATAATATCCCCCTCCACAGTATGGTAAAGATAACTACTGCTCTCTCCGGAAAGGTAATTCGTACATTAACGGAATCAAATGGTGGCGTTAATGGAACTCAAGCCTTTTGGGATGGACGGGATGAAAACAATCAATTCGTTCCGTCAGGGGTGTATATCATCGCCGCAGGCCGCAGTAAAGCAGGAAGCGGAGTAGTAAAAATCGCCGTTATCAGACGGTAATGGAGAAAAACAGTTGGTGTTTTCATCAACACAGGAAATTTTATTCACGGCTCAAAATTGTTATATAATCCACAGCCGCGGCGTTTGCCACGTTAATTCTCAGTTTTCAGAATTGAAACAATTTTGTAAAAATAATATACAAACCAGTTAGTTATACCGATATATTAGAATAGAATTATTCTGTGGTCTATATGCGGTTATTAGTCCTAAAACTATCGTTGATTTTTTTCTGTATCTTCCATTGTGCTTGCGGACGTATTGATATTTTGTCTCCGGCAATTATTGGAATTATTAAAGGCGATAAAGAAACTCAAAACAAAGTGTCGGTCAACCAAACGCAGCCGGAAGAGCTTGGCTCTACTGCTTTACTCATTAACCGCACCGGCTATGACAGCGAACCAAATTACTCAGGTGCCCTTGATGCAGTCGTATTTGTTTCTGATTCAGCAGGCAGTAAAGACATCTGGCGCATTAACCGAAATGGTACCGGACTGACACGGTTAACAACCAGCCTGAAACAGGAAACCTCTCCTGTTTGGAATGGTATCGGCAACACCATTGCTTATACAGCTGACTCTCTTGGTAATCAGGACATCTGGTTGATGAGCAATACCGGTGCAAACATACGAGCCTTGACAAATCATCCGGCTGATGACCTGATGCCGGATTTCAGTCCTGATGGTATACAAATTGCTTTTGCTTCTCATCGTTCTGGAAAACTTGAAATATGGATTATACCTGTTTCCGGTGGAACGGCAACCAAAATAACAAATGACCCGTTATATGACAATTTCAGACCCCGATGGGCACCGAATGGAACCACAATTGCCTATGTCTCAAACCGCGGGAACAGAAATGAAATCTGGACGATTTCTGTCACCGGCGGGAGTCCTACAAAGGTAGCCCCGGACGATGGAACCGCATCAGATAATGATATGCCGTCCTGGTCTCCATCCGGGAATTATTTGGCGTTTGCATCAAATCGGTCAGGCAACTGGGATATCTGGATTAAGGAATTCTCCGCTGGTGTCCCACGAGTAAAGCCGTCATTCCGTGCAACTTTGTATACCGGATATGATACCGGACCAACATGGTTAAATACTGACAGCGGATTAATTTTTGCCTCAAACCGAAACGGCGACCTCAATATCTGGATAATGACGTTTTATGAATCCTTAACATCACATTAAAAATTAATAGAGGAAAACAGTATTTTTATCTTCCAATTTTCAAAATCATCCTCTATTATAAAAAATTATGAAACATTATTAATAAAACATCAGTAAAATTACATTGACTTTAATATAAATTATTCTTATTATTATTTATTATCAAAGAATATTAGAATTAATATAAAGAGGAAATGCCTATAAAAGTTCGTTAAAGGTTTATACGGTTAATATTGTTTTTGCGGAAGTTTTACAGCAGTAAACCTTTTCGAACGGATATATACAATTTTCGGCGTCAAAGGCTCTGCTTTGACGCCGTTTTTATTTGATGGGTATATTACTGAATACGTCTATGAATAAATTATCATATATCGGGATTGCATCATTTATAATAGCAACGGCTTCTCCACTTACAGCCCAATCCACTGCCGCCAGAAGCAATGAACTATCCATCATTGAAAACGGCTCTTTCGGAATTACCATTATTTATACACCGGAAATAAAACTACCAAAAACGACAATCAACGGCACACAATTTACGCATTTTGACGTACATCAGAGCACCTTCGACGCCAGACCGGGGGAACCTATTATCCCCTGCAGGCAGGTACTTATTGCCGTCCCTGAAGGCTCCCGCCCAACAGCTACCATAGATGCGTATGAATACCAAACATATACCCAAATAACGGCAGAAAACATCTTAGGAATACCATTATCCGACTCGATATTTACCGTCAACCGGTTTTTACCCGGCACACCATATTCCCTCAAAGAAATTGCCTCTATACGCCTCCAGCGGGTTTTACCCATTGCGCTCAATCCAATCCAGTACAACCCGCAGAGAAAAGAGGCTCAGGTCGCCTCCCGCATCGCAATTACTATCTCTTTTAATACCAGCAGAACTGATATTACATCTTCCGTTCTTCAAGATGCCGGGAGCGAAGCTCTCTATCGGAGTACAATTATCAACGCTGTTACCGGTGCACAATGGCGCCATACTACTTTGTCAGTTCCAGCCAGATCCGCCTTTGGCGGAAAAACGCAGTCTGCCCTTGCCGGCACAGCCTGGTACACTATTAAACTTTCACAGGAGGGAATCTATAAAATCACCTATCAGGACCTGGTTAAATACGGCATACAGCCGAGTCTCATTGACCCACGAACGATAAAACTCTATAACAACGGCGGTACTATGCTGCCGGAAGGGATTAAAGAACCTCGCCCGGATGGTCTTATTGAAAATGCAATCCGGGTCATCGGCGAAGAAGACGGGCGATTCGACCAGAATGACTATATCCTCTTTTACGGCCGCAGTATAGAAGGCTGGAAATGGAACATTCAATCTGAAGAATTACAACACTATGGTAATCTCTATGCCCGGGAAAATATATACTGGCTTACGTATGGTGGAGCACCCGGCAAACGGATGAAAACTACCCTGTACACTTCTGCCGGAACAAACAGTATTGAAACCGGCACCGCTCTTGTATACAGAGAAGATGAGCGCTACAAAATGCATCAAACGGGAAGCAATTTTTATATGGAAATCCTTCATTCCGGTGATTCAAAAAGTTATCAGCATACGCTCAGCGGCTATAAACTGGGAACACCGGTACATTTCTCCATCGCTATTGCTTCATCCGCTCTTTTAAATTATGAAACCACAGTCCGCTTGAACGGAACGCCGGTAATCATATCCCCATTCTATGGATACACAGACCAGATTCTCCGGTTTGAATCTCTCATTCCGGACAACGGCGCAGTTATTTTAACCATTGAAAACTCAAGCTCAAGCTCAATGAGTCAGGTGTATGTGGATTGGTACGAAATTGAATATACCCGAATGCTCACTGCATCGGATGGAATGCTCAAATTTCTGTATTCGGATAGTCCTGGAATAACACAATTTGCCGTTCGGGGGTTTACACCGAATCAAACAGATATCTATAACATCACCAATTTTAGTGATGTCAGACTTGTTGAATATACGTATAATCTGCAAAACCAATCATTGGTATTTACTGATACGCTTCACACTTCCGGTCAATCCTATTACGCAGTTGCACATAACCACTATTTACTGGTGCCGTTAATACAGCAGCAATCCTTTACAGACCTGCACACCATAAATACTTCAACTGAGATGATTATTATAACGCCGCGGGAATTTTTTGCAAGCGCCCAGCGACTCAAAGAGTTCAAAGAATCAAACTCCGTTATCAAGACAGAAGTCGTTTGCGTAGAGGATATATACAATACCTTCTCCGGTGGACTGGTTGACCCGGTGGCAATTCGGGACTTTGTTAAATTTGCGTTTGAATGGTGGATAGATTCTTCTCATAATCCCCCGAACTATCTTCTTTTATTTGGCGATGGCAACTACGATTATCGCAATATACTCAAGAATTCAGCTCCGAACTGGATACCTCCATTTCAGATAAATAGTGTATATGAGCTCAATTCAAGAACAATGGATGATTTCTACGGATATGTCAGTGGAGATGACACCTACCTTGATATGGCTGTCGGCAGACTACCGGTACAAAATTCCGCTATGGCACGGAATATCGTTGATAAAATTATCACCTATCAATCCAATCCCGAATACGGTTCCTGGCGGAATCTGATTACCTTTACCGCTGACGATGAGATCTCAAGTGGTTCAACCGTAGAACGATTGCATACCGACCAATCTGAATCACTTTCACAGGCGCCGTTCATACCAGCATTCATAAATAAGCGTAAGATTTACTTAATGGAGTATCCTGGTGAGCGCCCGATTAATGCGGCAGGAATCCGTAAACCATCAGCTGAAAATGATTTGATAACCCAGATAAACGATGGTACTTTTCTCGTAACCTATTTTGGCCACGGAAATGAGCGGCTTCTGGCGGCAGAATATTTACTAAACCGCGAAACTGATATGCCGCGAATCAATAACGGTAAAAAACAGTTCCTCTTTTACATATCAACCTGCGATTTTGGACGATGGGATATACCGGATGAGGACAGTATGGGTGAACAGCTTCTTACTGCCTCCGGCCGCGGTGCCATTGCGATTATTTCTTCAGCACGCCTTGTATTTTCCGGACCTAATTTTTCTTTAGCCTATTCATTTTTCCAAAACCTCTTCAATGGAACACGGAAAACTACTCCATTAGGTCTTGCACTGATGCAGGCAAAACTTGTAAACAATTCAGAAAACAGTGAAAAATACCACCTGCTCGGCGACCCCAGTATGCCGCTTAAACTTCCCGATGATATTGTTTCCATTTCTTCAGTTAATCCGGACTCCCTGAAAGCTCTCGCCACCGTACAGGTCAACGGAAGTTTCTCAACCTCGACTCCTTATTCCGGATCCGCATATTTAACGGCATTCGATACGGAAAAAACCGGCGAACACACAATGGACAATGGGGAAATAGTTACCTATCAATTACCCGGTTCCCCTGTATTCAGGGGCAATAAATCTGTTTCTGCATCAACAAACAATCGCTTTACGATGGGATTTATTGTACCGATAGACATCACCTATGGAGGCACAAACGGGAAAATAAGCCTTTACGTCTGGAATCCTCACGGCGATGGAGCGGTTTCAGTAAACAATCTGACGGTTGGAGGTACATTCCAGAGTATCAGCGATAATACAGGACCTGAAATATCAATCCTCTTTAACGGCAGAACGTTTGTCTCTGGCGATATCATTCCGGAGCACCCGGAAACTACGGTGATTCTTTCTGACCCTTATGGAATTAACATTACCGGAGAAGTTGGGCACAAAATTGAACTGACTCTTGATGAAAATTCTGCCCCGATTGACCTGAGCCGCTTTTTTGAATATGATGACGGCAGTTATACAACGGGAAAAGTCCGCTATCGAATTCCTTCTCTTTCATCAGGTAAACATACCATCGCAGTAAAAGCCTGGGACAACGTAAATAATTCATCCGTTTATAAAGCAATAGCGATCGCCGAAGCTGAAGACCGATTAATTGTAAAAGACGTATTCAATTACCCCAACCCATTCTCTAAAGAAACACAATTCACCTGTCAAATTAATGCTCCCGCAGACATTGAAATTAAGATTTATACTGTTGCAGGAAGAGTGATTAAAAAATTACAATATATTCATACAGGGGGGTCAGCATTTTTTGCTTCTCCTTCCTGGGATGGTACTGATGAAGATGGAGATAAAATCGCAAACGGCACGTATTTTTATAAATTGATTGCAAAATCTATGTTCGGCGGACGAAGCCAGCAAGCAGAAGTTATCAGTAAATTGGTTATAATGCGATAAATAAACGCTCCAGCTTCTGCGATCTTATAAAATCGTTAAAATAAAAAACATAAAAGTCTTTTGCATAGAAACCAATACTATTAAGTATAATTGAATTGTGGAACAAAAATTGCTGAAAGTATGTATTAAACAAGTTATACCATAACAGAGAAAGAATTTGTATGATGAATACGCATTATTCAAGGAGGTTTTAGTGAAAAAAATTACAGCACTACTGGCTCTTTTTTCCGTATTGATTATCATAAGCGGAAATGTTTTAGCCCAGAGCGAAGCAACGGTACTCTTTCTGACAATTGCTCCGGGAGCACGGGCTGGAGGTTTAGGTGAAACAAATGTAGCGCTTGCGAACGATGCATACGCGACCTTCTTTAATCCAGCCGGGCTTGGGAATATGAAAGGAAAAGAGTTTTCCGGAATGCATACTCAATGGCTTCCGACTTTCAATTTCGGTGATATGTATTATGATTTTGCAAGCTATGTCCAGCATTTCGCCGGAATAGGAACGTTTGGTCTCAGCTCCACCTATGTCAACTGGGGAGAACAAGAACATACTGATGAAACAGGTGCTAACCTTGGAAAATTTAACAGTTTTGAGATGGCAATCGGACTTTCATACGGAACAACGCTTTCTCAAAACCTTGCAGTCGGAAGCACCGTAAAATATATCTTTTCACGGTTAGCTCCCTATAGTTCCGGTGCGCAGCGCGGAAAAGGTGAAGGAAGTTGCGTTGCATTTGATATGGGATTGTTATGGAAGCCAAATGTAGTAAAACGACTTTCTATGGGCTTAAATCTGCAGAATTTAGGACCAAAAATGTCATACATTGACCGTGACCAGGCTGACCCACTGCCGACGAATCTGAAATGGGGATTTGCTTATCGGGCTCTCACAACAGAATATAATAAATTAACCTTTCTGGTAGATTTTAATAAAATGCTCGTCGTGAGACGAAAAAACAACACCCTCGATCCGTTGGATGATAAATCAGACCCGTTTTACAAAGCCATTTTTACATCCTGGACGTATAACGGTTTTAAATACCAAATCAAACGGATAACCAGCGGCGGCGGCGCAGAATATAGTTACAACGATCAATTCTTTCTTCGCGCTGGTTATTTTTATGAAGATATTGGTAAGCGGCGATTCGCCACGTTCGGTGCCGGATTAAGATACTCAATCTATCAGTTTGACTTTGGATATATAAGCGGTGAGCAGAGCCATCCGTTGAATGAAACAATGCGGTTCTCTCTCAGCTTTATATTTAACAACCGATAAAGTCAGATGTTGATTTCTGAACGGCGTAAAATGACCGGGTTCTCTGCATTCAACCGAAAGAAAAAGACCCTATTGGTTACTGCGGTTATACTCTGTTGCTGTCTTCCTGTTCTTGGCTGGTATACAGACGGGACTGCCCGGCAGGCAGTAGTAAATTCTGAATTGTTTCGTACAGCGTCATCTGCTGGCATAATAAAGGTATCACGTGAGCAGAAATCACCCACTCCCCAAACGTTTCACCTCTTGGCAGTGCGGGTTGAATTTCAAGAAGATACATCACCGTACACAAGCGGGAATGGGAAATTTGATTATTCTGTAAATAGCACAGCGACGATTGACCCCACTCCCCATAACCACCAATACTTTTTAGACCATTTAGAAGCCCTTAAGCGGTACTATCACAAAGTCTCAAATGGTACTGTCCTTATTTCTTATGACCTTTTTCCGGCGGGAAACCAAGAAGCATATATGATTCCGCACCAAATACAATATTATAATCCGGACGGTCCTGAAGCGTTGAAGGATCTTCGGTTCAGTGAGCTTTTACGTGATGCAGTAACGTCAGCAGATGCAGACCCGGCAATCATTTTTTCTCAATACAATGCGGTCATTATTTTTCATGCAGGCGTCGGCGGTGATTATCTGCTTGAAGATCCGGCGCTTAATCCAACACCATACGACCTTCTGTCGGTACACTTGGATATAAACCATCTTCAACGTACACTCGGAGGGGGTTCTCCCGCTTATCAAGGGATACCCGTTGACGGCGGTACCTCGTATGTAATCGGCGCCGTTATCCTGCCGGAAACCGAATCAAAACGGGGTTTTGAAATTGGCTTGAATGGAATCGCCGCTCATCAGTTCGGGCATTATGTCGGGCTTCCCTCGTTGTTTAATACAAATAGCGGACGAACAGTAGTCGGAAAATGGTCCTTAATGGACGTAGGATTTGCAAATCTGAATGGCCTTGTCCCCGCAGAGCCTTGTGCCTGGTGCAAAGCATTCTTAGGATGGGAAACTCCGATAGAAGTATTCACCGGGATTAATCTCCCCATTGCACCTTCCCGTGCATCATCAGGCACAAAAATCTATAAAATCCCCATCTCCCCGACAGAGTATTTTCTCCTTGAATACCGGAAACAGGATTACGCCGGCGATGGACTCAAGATTACAAAAGGTGTTTCCGGCGTTGTACTTGAAGTGGATGATTATGACGTTGACATTCCCGGAACCGGGCTGTTAATCTGGCATATTAATGAACGGGTCATCGCCAAAGGATTAGAAAACAATTCTGTAAATAATAATCCGTCGCTCCGCGGTGTTGACCTTGAAGAGGCTGACGGGGCTCAAGACATTGGTGAGCAGTTCCCAAACTTACTGCCGGGAATGCTTTCACCTGAAAACGGGCTGGCAGAAGACGCATTCTTTGCAGGCAACAATGCTTTTTTTACTCCTCATACGGTACCAAACTCAAGAAGCTGTTACAATGCGAATTCCCACATCTCAATAACGAATATAAGCGATACACTTTCTGTAATGACATTTTCAGTCAGCCGGGATTGGTATATCCCCGGATTCCCCCGGTTTCTCGGTGGTGATTTCCGCGGTATGTCGCCCCAATGGATTAATGCTTCGTCAGCAAACGAAATCAAATTAATTATTCCATCAGCGGACGGCTGGATATATGCACTCAATGGGAATAATACACCGGCCGTCAATAATGGTGTTGTACGAATGCAAAAAAATTGGTATGGTGATTCAACAGCTATAACCGTACCGCTTTATGTCAATACAGGAGCCGAGCTTGCAGGAGTTCCGGCTGTTCGGCAGTCAACAGCATCACCAATAACTTTAAACAACAGAATCATTACGGCAACGAAAACCCCGCAAATAAAAATATTTTCCCTAACCGATTCAAATAATGATAACTACGGTGATTTAGAAACCGTTTGGAATTTGCCAGCTCAGGTTACCGCACCATTGACGGTAACCCGCTGGATAATGACAGGATTGCAGGACGGAATAATTCACTTTTATAACAGTGACGGCTCCGAATCAAATCAACCTGCATTGATTTCCCAAAATGCCATAACCGGTATTGCCAGTAAAGAGATCCCCGCAAACAATGATGTCGCTTACGTTGTAACATCATCAGGGGAATTGTACTTTTTCATTTCAATGGTTACGTCCCCCCCCACTGTACCATACAGGTGCACATTCCCCTATCAAACCTTTATGCCATTAATTACGGATTTTACAAATGATAATATCCCCGATATGTTTGCACTCGGAACCAAAGGTACGCTCTTATTCGGTAGAGATGCCATCCCTGAATATCTTAATCTTTCCGTCTCATTTACCGTGCCACCAGTAGCAGGAGACATTGACGGAGATGGAATACGGGAAATCATCACCGTAACCGGCAATGCTCTCTATGCTTTCAATCATAAAGGTGTGTATAAAACCGGCTTCCCGGTAAACCTTCATTCTTCAGAATATAGCGGAACTATCACTACTGAACTAATATTAGGAGATATTACCGGAGATGGAAAACAGGAAATACTCTTCGGAACAAACGATGGGAATATTTATGCACTTGACAATCGAGGTCATATCATCGAAGGATTTCCATTGCCGATGGGAAGTTCTGCAATGGGTTCGCTCACTTTTACGAAAGGTATCGCCGATGGTAATTTAGAGATTGCTGGCATAGATTCGATGGGATACCTGTATTTATGGAACCTTGAAACACCTTTTGCAGGCAAGACCATCGCGTGGGGACAGTATGGTGCAAATACCGCTCATACGCGGAGCAATCAAGAAACGCTTCAGCCGCTATCAACACCTCCTGCCGATGTTCTGATGCCGAAAGATCGTGTTTATAATTGGCCAAATCCAAATACCGGGAATTGGACAAAAATCCGTTACTTTCTTTACCATCCGGCATCGGTAACAATTCGGATTTTTACGCAAACAGGTGATAAAGTGGCAGAATTCAATGCTCCTGGCATTTCTGGCATTGATAATGAAGTTACGTGGAATTTAGACGGAATAAATAGCGGTATTTACTTTGCTGAAATTTCCGCAACAGGCGGCGGACGAACTGATAAAAAGATAATTAAAATCGCAGTTATTAAATAGTACCCAACAATAAATAAATATGAGACCTTTGAAAAAATCCACTAAAACGCAAACTATCCGCCTCTTTTTAAAGGGTCGGAGTGGCTACCAAAAAATGAGCTTAAAATTGTTGTATAATTTCGCCCATTTAATATGGGCGGATAGCCTGCGTTAAATCAAAGGTCTCAAATATACATAACGAAGTCTTTTTTTTAAATGCCATTTTTATTAAAAAGATATTGTAACACACCCGTATACTCCCCCCTTGAGAGTCCGTTGCACAATTATTTGAGATTGCTTTGGATTTCGCTAAAAGAGCAAAAACCTCGCAAAGACAATCTCAATACACTGTTACGCCTTTTGTTTGGCGGACGAAGCAATCTCGTGATTAATAAACCACTTGTGCAAAAGACTCTTGATAGAAGAATTAAAAAGGTGTGTAATAGTATTTCTATGACACTCAATGAAATATGCTTATTCAATCAAAGGATTTTATATTATAGTCTCCTTTTTGCAGTTCTTCCCGGCATCTGCTATTCCCAATATGAAGACTACAATCATCCTCATCTCAAATGGAAAATCATTGAAACATCCCATTTCAACGTCTTTTTCCACACGGGTGAATACCGAACTCCACGGGAAATCGCCAAAATCGCAGAAGAAATTTATGAACCAATAACACGAGCATACCATTTTATACCCGATTCAAAAGTAGATATTATCGTCCGTGACCACGATGATTTCTCAAACGGCGCAACATATTATTACGATAATAAAATTGAAATCTGGGCGCCGCCGCCTGATTTTCTCCTGCGGGGTACTCAAAGCTGGCTTCGAAATGTTATGACGCATGAATTTACTCATTTAATTCAAATGCAGACAGCGCGGAAACTCCCGCGGCGGTTCCCCGCCGTGTATCTCCAGTATTTTGACTACGAAAAGGAACGGAGACCGGACGTGCTGTACGGCTATCCGAACCAAATTGTCTCATACCCGATTGCCGCAACAGTAATACCTGCCTGGTTTGCCGAGGGTATAGCACAATATGAGACAATGAAATTAGGAAACGATCGTTGGGACAGCCATCGGGATATGCTGCTGAGAATGCGTTCCATCAGTGGCACATTGTACTCACTTTCCGAGATGGGTGTTTTTGGCAAATCAAGCCTCGGTAATGAATCGGTATACAATCAAGGATTTGCATTCGTTACCTTTCTTGCTCAAAACTACAGTGATACCATCCTTGAAAAACTCTCCCGTTATATGGCTGAACCGTACTCATATTCAATAGAACAGGCACTTTCAAAAGCAACCAATCTGCCCGCCGAACAAGTATACAATACCTGGAAAACTGCTGTCAAAACACATTACCAGCAGGAAGCAAATCGTTTAGCGTTTAATTATGTTCAGGGAACGGTGTTGTCTACAGACGGTACTGCTAATATCTTTCCCCAATGGTCGCCAATCGGCAATACATTCGTCTATCTCTCCAATGACCGCAGTGATTTTAACTCGGAAACAAATCTCTACATCGAAACGCTCACCGTAAAAATGCGGAAAAAACTCTCAAGCGGGGTTGTATCGCCGCCATCCTGGAGCCCAACTGGAACATTAATAGTATATTCAAAAACGGTGAAAAATGCCGAAAACTCCCATTTCAACGAGCTGTTTCTTTATAATCTTACCACCGGTAAAGAACTGCAGATTACTCGCAACGAGCGAACACAGTGCCCGGTATTCGCCCCTGACGGACAGCATATTTATTTCATCTCCGTCATTGATGGTATACCAAGTATTAAAGTTTTAACGATTGCTTCGGAAACAGTGAAAACGATTAAAACGTTTACCGCCGGAGAAGAACTTTATTCACTGTCGGTTTCTCCGGACAACAGCACACTTGCAATTGCTCTCTCCACCGGGCTTGGTCAGGACATTGCACTGCTCTCTACAGACAACTTCGATTTTCATTACATTCTCAACGGTACTGAAGATGAGCGCTCCCCCTGCTTCTCTTATGACGGGTCAAAACTTTATTTCAGCTCGGACAAAACCGGTATCTACAATATATATGAATATGACTTCGCATCCAAAATGAAAGCCCCGCTGACAAATGTATTGGGCGGAGCATTTATGCCCTCAGTAAACCGCAACGGACAGTTATTATACTCATCATATACTTCAGATGGATATAAAATTGCATTCCTGGAAAAACCGATAACCATAAATCCAATTGCGATGAACTATACACCATTCTACTCTTCCAGCATATTTTTAAAACGCCATAACGACACAAACAGTTCGGAATATTCAATCCAACCATATACCATACAATACCGCCAATCATTGTTCATCCCGCGATTGATGATAGACTACGGGATACCAAAAATAGGATTTTACACCTTTGTTAACGATGTTCTCGGTGAGTATAATGGAACAATGGGAGCGGCACTGAACAGCCGCCGTGACCGGGATCTTTTTGCACTGTTTGACTACCGGCAATTTTCTCCTACCCTGTTCATTGAATTGTATAACCTGACACGGCATATCAATTATTACTTCCCGCCAAATGAAAAAGATAAAGTAATCTTGGGGTACGGGGAAGCAGATTTTGGTGCACGCCAGCGGATGACAGACAGACAGGAAATTGAGGGAAAAGCAATTGTTGCACGGCAATCCGCCAATATTAAAGTGATTATTCCGGGAATTCATTTCCGCCCCTTTAAATATGATTACTATCGTGCAGTTGATTTTTCATTACGCTGGAATTATCGGGCAATTCTGCCGAAAATTGACTCTGAAATCAATCCATCAGAAGGGCGGGAAATCTCGGTTGAATACGGATTCAATTCTGATAAAATTTTTAAAGATTTCTCATTTGAATCGCAGGCAGGCACTATTCAGGAAATTTACAATCAATATAATTATCACAAACTCACATTCCACTGGCGAGAATATATGAGCGCATCATCTTTTATTGAGCGAAGTGCGCTTTCACTGGGATTACAGAGCAGTTTCATCAGCAGACCGGTTGATGATTTTCTCTACAACTTTGCAGGCGGACTGCCGGGAATCCGGGGATATTCATTTTACAGCATCGCCGGCAGAAAAATGGTTATCGGAAATGCAGTATACCGGTTTCCAGTAAAAAGCTCCATCAGACGACAATTGGGATTCTGTTATTTCGACAAATTATATGCCTCCGCAGGATATTACGGAGGCAATGCCTGGGACAAAGGGTGGATAAATATAAATCATTTAAAACACGCCATTGATTTCGGACTTCGGTTAGATATGTTTTCATTCTATGCATATCCCACAAAAATAGCTTTTGACGCCGCCTACGGTTTCAACGACTTCCCGGTATTCGAAAAAACGGAAGGAAAAGAATGGAAATTTTATTGTACGATGCTTTTTGGATATGATTTTTAATTGAAAAATAATTAGAAAATAATTATGTTATTACAATAAAGTAAGGTAAACAATGCGGTTATCAGGTATTATACTTTTTATATGCGGAATGGTTTTTTCGCATTATGCTTATGGGCAAATTACAGAAAATATCCTTTTGCCTGTTCCATCAAAAACAGCTTCGCTTAATCATATTCAAAACAATAGTCATAATGAGCTCTTGATATTCACACAAAACACAGTAAAATCTGAAGCAAAAACGGCAGTAAAATCCCCGTTCAAGGCGGCCGTGTTATCCGGTATTTTGCCGGGAGCCGGTCAATGGTATGCTGGAAACAAAAAGCGGGCAATCGCCTTCTTTACCACTGAGTTATTTTTATGGTACGGGCATTCTTATTATAATGGTACTGGCGGCGACTGGAGACGGGATTTTCGAGCCTATGCTGACAAATATTGGAGCCGTGCGGAATATGAAGATTGGCGGACGACGGACCCGGATACCATCCGGTATCTTACCCATTCGCTCCCTGCTACCTGCACCCAGCAATATTATGAAATGATTGGAAAATACGACCAGTTTTTAGCGGGCTGGCCTGATTCAAAAAATGAAAGCGAGCAGTCTCAGATGCGACTCCATTATATGGATATGCAGCATAAAAGCAATATGTTGTATAAACATGCAGAGGTAATGGCACAACTACTCATTATTCATCGTGTGATAAGCGCCGCTGAAGCAGCCCTTTCGGTAAAAAGAAAAAATAACAATATTTCTGCCCACCTGAATGTTCAATATAATTCATCTATGACGGGAATTACCCCAACGCTGGTAATTACCTGTAAATGGTAATAGAGACGGATAAACGTATGAATAAAATAATAAATTATATTATAACAGTTGTTATAATAATACTCTTAACCTCCCCCGTTCTGGGGCAAAATACCTATAAATCACCTGCAAAAGCGTTTTTTTACTCACTGCTCATCCCGGGATTGGGGCAAAAATACGTTGACAGCAATAGTAAAATGTGGTATGCACTGACCATTGAATCAGTATTAATCGGTTTAGCTGTTGGACACGAATCCTATTCAAACTGGCTTGAAGAAGATTACAGCGCCTTCGCAGCGGCGCATGCGGGCATTACACCCGCCGGGAAAAATAAATCATATTTTGTCGCTATCTCCCGATACAGCTCTCTCTATCGGTACAATGACCAAATGCGCCTTGACCGTGAATTCGATAGAATAATCCCAGAAACGCCGGAAAATATCTGGGTGTGGGATTCAGACGCAAACCGATATTATTTTTACGACCGCAGACTGAAGGCAGAGCTTGTGCACAACAGAACAAAATACTTCTATTCCTGTATCGTGCTCAATCATCTTATCAACAGCATCTATGCCGCCATCAAAGCAAATCGGTATAATGCACGCATCAAGGCGCCGCAGTGGAATTTGTCTGTCATCTCGCCACTTGATCCTGCAATACCCCCTGTTATGATAAAAATTACTTACCATTTTTTAAAATGAAACTTGAATAATTTTCTATGGTTTAATCTATCATAACAACTCCACCCACTCTACTCTCCCTCTCCCCGGTATCATCCCCGAGTACTCGGGGCTCACGGGGAATATTATGTGTGGTCTTATTTCCACCTAAATAAAAATATTTATTGTATTATTATTTTTATTTTTAGTATTTTGTATAATTTAATACCCAAATCACCCGACAGAACGAGATTGTATAACTATTCTGCATCTAAAATTGAAGGGAATTACGAGTATGAAACAGCTATCAATCACTATTTTCATCCTGCTTCTAACAAGCAATCTGTTTGCCCAGCAGGTAAAAATTGATGCGCAGATTCGCACACGCAGTGAACTTGAACAAAATAAAGGCGAATTTAACACGGTATCATTCAACAATTCCTTGAGCGCTAATTCATTCAGTCTGTTCCGCAGCCGCATCGGATTTACCTTCATCGGCGCGAGCGACAACGTCACCGGATATCTCCAGTTTCAGGACTCCCGAACCTTTGGAGAAGAAACGAGCACAAAAGACGCCTCTGCGGATGCGCTCGACCTTCATCAGGGATATATAAAATATTACGTTGATCAGAATAAGAAATTCTTTCTCCAGGCAGGGCGAATGGAGCTTAGTTTCGGCAATTCCCGTTTTGTCGGGAGGGGCGAATGGGGCAATACCGGACAGGCATTCGACGGTTTATTGCTTAAGGTAACCGAAAAACAATTTGACGTTTCCTGTTTTACGATGACCATCGCAGAACGAACACCGTTCACTAATTTCGACCCGGATGAGTATTTTTCTGGAGGATACGTCTCCTATCGAAATGCAAAAAACCGGAATATTAACGGATTTATTTTTAACAATGTTAATTATGACAAATTGCTCAGCGGTCCAGACAAAAACCAAAAAAAGCTCAATCGTACGACAATCGGCTTTCATTATATTGACAATATTCATCAATTTGACTACGAGCTTGAGAGCGCCTATCAATTCGGGCGTTCTGTTATCAATCCTGCATCGTACTTAAGTCCCCGCAATGAAATCAGTGCCTATTTAATAGGTTTGCGGGCAAAATACTCATTCCCCGCTATCGAGGAAAAACCCTCTGTCAACGTCGGATTGGATATATTGTCCGGTGACCCCAATCGTGCCGACAAAAAAATACAAGCAATTAATACACTCTATCCGAGTGCGGAAAAATTTTACGGAATTATGAACTACTTTACAAAATTCCCTGCAACGACCGCTAACCTTGGATTAATAGATATTATTGGCGGTTTCGGTTTTTCTCACAAACTCAAACCAAGCTCAAAAAGTAAAAATTACGAATTAAAAATCACATGGTATTACTTTATGACGGATAAAGAAGATGCGGCTCATAAATCATATTTAGGAAATGAATTAGACATAGGTGATGCATATACCTATGAAAATATCAATTTTCAATACGGCGTTTCCATTTTTTTCCCCGGTGATATTCCGAAAGAAACTCCGAATAACAAAAAGCTGGGGAAATGGGCATACGTAATGCTGACGTATAATTTTAAGAACTAACCGATTACAACTGCTTGTATTGGAAGTTTATAAACCACCATTATGCAACCGCAATTTAGCTCTATCGCATATACAATATTTTTTATTGACAAACACGGCAGAGCTTTAAAATATCCGTTCCCAGTTTGAAGACTGGGAATGAAGTTCAATTATTTTTCTGAAGAACTACAAGTATGGTTGCAATTTATTCTTCCGGTATCAATTTCTTCACAACCTAACTTAAGTTTTACATCTATACAACACCATGGTTGATTATTTGCTGGTTGACATTGACCGTAATATTGATATTCAGGTCTTTCTGGAGGGCAATATGCTTGGTCACAGTTATTTTGCGCCTCTTCAAATAAACCGAAAATAGATAAAGATTTTTCTGGATCATTTTTACATTCATTTTGTCTTGGACAAAGACAACAAATAAAATCTTGATCCTCATATGCGAATAAATTTGCTATTACTATTACGTTTAGTAATAACAAAACTGTTAATAATACCCTTTTAATCCACCTTTTCATATAATCCTCCTGGTATTCATATTATTATTTATTATTATAAAAACAAGATTTAATTATTTATTTATACAAGTACGGTTGCAATCTATTATTTCGGTACCAACTTCTTCACAACCTAACGCAAGTTCTGCATCTATACAACACCATGGTTGATCATTTGCTGGAAGACAGTGACCTTGATATAACCATTCAGGTCTTTCTATAGGGCAAAATGCCGCGTCACAGTAAATGTGATCTTCTTTAAATAAACCGAAAATAGATAAAGATTTTTCTGGATCATTCTTACATTCCGTTTGTCTCGGACAAAGACAACAAATAAAATCTTGATCCCCATAAGCAAATAAATTTGCTATCACTATTACGTTTAGTAATAACAATACTGTTAATAAAACCCTTTTAATCCACTTCATATAATACTCCTGGTATTCATATTATTATTTATTTTTATTAAATTTAATGATATTATATATTTCAATATTATATATTTCAGATTCATAAGGATTTGCCATAAGTAATGTTTTCCCACTATTTATTAAACATATAGTTGGATTTTCTCTACTAAAATTGATGTTATTATCAAATAATATTTCATATTTATTAATAAAATTAAAATCATTATCTAAAATATATAAATATATGGAGAAATTTTTTAACATTTTTAATAAATAGTAATAATTATCTTTTTTAATAATATCATTATATAATATCGCAAAAGATCCATCAAAATTATCATTCCACGGATAATATTTCAATGGTATATCTAAAAATGATTCTATATTTTTTTCCATTATTATTTTACCGGATTTATCATATTTCTTAATAATAGGCAATTGATCCAAAAATACTATATAATTGTTATCATCTGTAAATATCCTGCAATATGCAAATATTGTAGAATTTTTTACGTTTTTATAAATATCAATTTTGCAGAGATCAATAATTGTATCATCTTTCAAATTTATTAATGTCAGATAATGATTTCTTTTAGGCAAATTGAATATGACATTATTTCCATCTACAATAAAATTAGATTGTGGCTGTCTTGACGGCAATATTATATTTATTTTTTTAGTATAAATAAATTTCCCTCTTTCATCAAATACGGATATTCTGTTATTTCCATTTTCATATACATAGATATTATCATCTTTACCAATAAACATATTATATGGCATTAATAAATCACCGGGACCTTCACCAGCACTCCCAACTCTTTTTTTAAGTATTATATTTCCCTTTTCATTTTTATTAAATAAATACATACTATGATTTCCATTATCAAGTACAATTACATCTAATGTTTTTGGATGCTCCAATATTTTAACAGGTTTAAATATAAATTCATTCTTGGAAGTAAACATATCATTTACTGAAATAAATCTCTGTGTTTTATCTGTTATTTTTGTTATTACTTTAACTGTATTTTGTGATTCACTAGTTTTATCATTTCCGCATTTGTAAATAAATAGCATTATAAGCAATATATTTAATAGTATTTTATTCATTTATATTTCTCACTTTCTCTTTATTCAATATAAATATTAAAGTTTTATCATTAATATTATAATTTGCAAAACGAATTCTATTTGTATTATCTAATATTATTATGTAATTACAACAGTTACATTCTCCAATTTTATAAATATTGATTAACTTATCATTTTCAGATACAACACTGATATATATTTTATACTTATTTTGTATTTTATTAAGAATTTGTTTATACTTATCATTTATTTCACCAATAATTATAACAATATATTCAATATTATAAGATGGATTATTAACATTTTTAACATATTCTTCAAAATAATTTAAATCAAAATTTCCGACTCTTAAAATGTTTACTATCTTAAAAAACTTCTTATCAAGATACAGAGAACTATCATTAATCAATGGAATAAAATGATTAGGTAATTGTTCCAAGTAAGTAAAACCATTGTTTAAAAAGATATTATATTTATCATCATATACAATATTGTTAGTAGATTCAATTGGTTGAGATGATAAAAATATTCCCTTTAAATATTTGAAATAAAAATACTGACATAAAAATAATATATCCAGTATAATTATAATTGTAATTAAGTTATTTTTAAATCTCAATTTCATAGTAAATTATACTTATTTTATATCATTTAAAAACATTATCTGTTTTTTCAATCTTACTATATAATCTATAAAATATTTTGAATGTTTTTTAGATTTTTCAATTGTTCCAATTTTTGTAAAATCATCATTAAGTATATTCTTATCTAATAATCTATTAGAAAATAATTGAAATGTATCAATTGATACAATTTTATAATCCTCCACAATCTCCCTTAAAAAGATAAGATTCCTTATGTTATAATGGTTATCAGCAACTAATATAAAATTCACATCACTGCAGCTCGGGCAGGGTATCGGTTCATAAACGATAAAGGCATAACCTACCGTATCATTATTTTCAATGAGGATTCTTTTATTGCTCAGTATGTCATCTTCAACTATCCGCAAACTGTCTTTATAAATAAACAATGAATCAGCATATCTCCGTATTTCTTCATTTGTTACCGCAACCGGCTTCTTATAATCCAGATTCAATCGGTTCTTTACAAAGAAGGTCTTGTACACCATCATCGTATTGGCAAACACCAATACCACCGCAATCAATCCCAGCCCGATGTATTTTAATGTATCACGTTTCATAGCATATAGAATAACGATTAATTCTGTTTAAGAAATACACTACCACAATGATATAATTTGAAGCACTGATTATTAGTTATCTCCGGCCTCTGCCTATATCTTATAATAAAGTAAAGTGACCATAACACTAAAAATATTATCTCCTCAAAAATCGCTTCGGGGATTGTTCGCTTCCAGAGCCCGCCGAAACAACCACAATCATCAAGCATTATTCCTTTGAAATGCACATATAGCAAGAACACAAGAAACATTACCAGAACTGAGGGAACAAGCAGCGTCATAGCGAATGAACGAAACCGCTTAAACATCAACAGTACTGACAGGAGAATTTCACCATTTGAGACAATGAATATTGCAAAAACCGCAAGAGAGAACGGAACACCGAACACCATAACAAGCGCATTCGCGGCAGGAGCCGGCTCCATTAGCTTCCCGATACCGGATGCTAAAAAGACCAGGAAAAACGCTATAACTAATACCCGCTTAAGAACGTTTATATACTTCATTGCTGAATCTTTTCCGCTAAAGGCGGATCTATCTCTAACTGACATATCATTATTGAATATGAGTAATAGGGCAGATCAATGACCCGCCTCCATAAATTAAAAACCGTTCTCTCCAATAGAATAAGAAAGAAATTAGTATTGTGTCCCCGAATTCCCTAAATATTCTACTTTACTTTTCTGGGTGGGTATGGGTATTCACAATAAATGGAGTTGCCGACAAAAAGCCCTTTATCCGCTTGCCAATATACACATAATGCTTCTTTCCAATACACATCTTCGCAATATCCTATTTGTGACCATACATAATTAGCACCAGGGATTTCATCACAATAAATTCCGCCACAAGGTATTTCTCCCCATTCTGGCCAAGGACCATAAAGACAATCACCATTTCCTTCACACTCATAAGGATCTGGATCAAATACATCTTGAGTACCGCAACAACAAGCATATCCTACGATTTGTATGTTATTTATAAAGTAATTAGCACTGATTCCTAAATCTGCTAATAAAATCAATGCTACTGTCAACCAAAACACCTTTTTTTTCATAATACCATCTCCTTATAATAATAATGTTTTAATTATTTTAATTTAAAACGGTATTTAATAATTTCTGCTGAATATTTATATGGTAAAAACATTTCAATTTCATTTATTCCATAATTTACATCAAATTTTAAAAAGAAATCAAACTGACTGGTTAACATACCACCATATTCACTAATATATACTCCAAATGAATATTTACCAACAAGCTCTAAATCATGATTGAATATATACAACATTTCTGGTTTATCGGGGTTGCTCGGCACATTTGGTAATACAAATATGTTACCATTATAATAATTAACGTCTGTTAAAGTATATTCTATCTCATATGTTCCTTTTTTACCTGGAACAGGTTCCATAGTTTTTATTCCGGTTTTTTCAACAGCATCGAGATAACTTATTTTTTTATAGAGTAATCCATTTTCATAATATATTCGTATTTCATCTAAGTGTGGTAAAAAAACATAATATTTTTTGTTGATTCCTTTAAAAGCAATACCTTCTCTTGCATGATAAATAGCTTCTTTTTTATTTTTAAAATCAATATTCCCTAATTTCTTAACTAATTCACCTGTTTTATTATATACTGATATATAACAACTATCTGAAAAATTGTTCATTATTATTTCATCATCAAAAGATACAAAAATACGAGGAAACATTGTATTTGACATTTTTTTTCTAAATGTACCTATCAATTTACCATCTTTTGAAAATATCTGCATTCTAATTCCATCGTATGCATATATATTACCTTTATAATCTATTGTTAACAAACAAGGAAACATAAATTCCCCTGGTCCCTGGCCTGGTCTTCCTATCTTCATTTTAAATTTTCCATCCGAAGAAAATATATAAATACATCTATTCCCCCCATCAAAAACAACTACTTCATTGGTAATATGATTATATTGTACTCCTGTCGGCATATTAAGCCCTTCATTATCAAGAAACATATATTCATATTTTATAAATGGCTCTCCATAATAAAGTTTTAATTTTGCTTTACCTTCATCATACATTTTAATTATTTCTTTTGCCTTATCACTTATTGGTATTTGTCCCGATACTTGTGATAAACTCATAAAAAAAGATATCAACAATAATAATAAATAAACAATAATTCTTTTAAATACAGTCATTTTTGTTAACATATTATTTTGCACCTTCTATTTTTACCAGTTCATTATTAATTACTGTGGTTAATATTTCGCTCGATACACTTCCCCCAATGAATCGTACAATATTTTCTTTATCCAGAAGGATTCTCAGTGCTCCACAGCTCTTCAGGCTTTTAACCATATACATTGAAATAATCGCTGTATCAGTAACTGTCGCTATTTGAATATTATATTTATTCTGAATCTTGCTTAACAACGGTTTATCTATTTCTTTTATTTCTATGTTCTCTAATAGAAATATATACAATATTTCCTTTCCATTAATTTGTTTCTGTATATCATTTGCCCACTCAAAATATTTTACATTAACTTTATATTTAGTTTTTATATGCGAATATACAACAGTAATTAATTTAAATTTCCGCTCAGAATCAGAGATATTGATCCATTTACCGTCTATCGTATGAACAATATGATTCTGGAAGTTATCACCGTAATATATCTCTCTTGTTGGAATTTTAAGTGCTTCTGCCAGTGCGATTTTTCTCTTTTCAAGTGCTTCTTTTTTAATTGCTTTTTGATTTAAGACATTAAAACCATATAACAGAATAAAAATTACATTTAATATCACGATACAATATAAATATTTTTGCATTTTAATGCTCATTGAATAATATTACCTTTCTTTGTAGTTCATATATACTTTGATAATTCTTTTATTGCTCATTATTTCATCGTCAACTATCCGCAGGCTATCTTTATGGACAAACAGCGAATCAGCATATCGATGTATGTCTTCATTCGTTACTTCAACCGGCTTTTTTAACTCAAAATTTAACCTGTTCTTTGCAAAAAACATCTTATAGACCATATTAACATTTAAGGCGAGCAGAGCAACCACAATTAATCCTAAACCGATATATTTGAATATATTGCGGTTCATACGGTTCTAACCTCGTCCACAAAATTTTACTGAGCGGGGTGTTATTAATTCATTAACAATGCAAATGAATAATTAAACGTATTATCGGGAGTGTTTTATAGTAATGACCAGTACCAGACTAACCGCAGAAAACCATCAGATAAGAATTCCGAATCAGTTGCACAATCTCCACAAGCTTCGCCATATTTTCGGCGAATCAATCCGAAATCACCTTAGAAGGAACACAAATAACAAAATGAATAGCCTATATCATACCCCCGACAATAATTATAAACATTACTGATATAATAAAAACACAATCACAAGTCAAGTAAAATCGTAAAAAATTTCAAATATTTTTAAATTTTCGTTGAAATGGTCCTTTATTTATCTTTATACCACATCCAAAGTCCGCCTCTGGAGGATTTGGTACGTATAAAACAAAAGCACCACATCTGGAGCAGAACCAAATAAAAAAAGGCGGATCAATAGACCCGCCCGATAAATCATAAAACGTGCTCTCCAATAAATAATAATAAAGGAATTCGTATTTCATCTCCTTTTTTGGTAAGTATAATTGAAGGTTTATTAGGTGCTTTCTATGTATATATAGGAATATTGGCTCTCAAAATGTATAAATTTGTAAAAAAATATTTCGTTAGCCAAACTCCTCATAACTCAACGCAGTAGACATAAAATTATGGTCTTCCATCCGCACCTTCATTAATATCGTTACCGGATTATTCCCGTTTCCGGCATCATCAATACAGATTCTTCAGGATATGCAGTTGCCATTTTTAGAATTTTCATTATCGGTCGGATTGTTTGAAGCATTTGTATCAGTATACCTTCGGTTGTACTTTCGCCGCTTTCCTCTCCTTTTCCCAACAGTAACTCAATAAATGATTTCTTTTTCGTAAACACTTTTATATTGAGCGGGGCATCCGGTTTTAATTTCAGCTCCTCCCGCATCAGTCGCAGTGCCGTCGGAAATCCTCCCAACTCATCCACCAATCCCAATGCTTTTGCATCTTCACCGCTCCAGATTCTCCCCTTCGCTATCTCAAGCACCTTTTCTAACGGCAACTTTCTTCCGTCTGCAACTTTTTGAGTAAAATCTTTATAAACTCTGTCTAACCATTCCTCAAACCGCTTCCACTGCTCGGGAGTATAGTCTTTTGTGTCTGACCAGACGGTTGCATTTGTGCTGGTATGAACTTCGTCAAATGATACGCCTAACTTATCATAAAAGTTGTTCATCAAAAATTTCACACTTAATACTCCGATAGAGCCGGTTATGGTTGCAGGCTGAGCAACAATTTTATCTGCTCCCATTGCTACAAAATAACCACCGGAACCGGCAACGTTCCCCATTGAAACAATAACCGGTTTTCCTTTCTTGCGTGCATTAATAACCTCACGCCAGATAATATCCGAAGCTATATACGAACCCCCGGGACTATCTATGCGGAATAAGATACCTTTCACATCTTTGTCTGCCGCCGCATCACGAAATGCCCGCGCAACCGTCTCAGATCCCATTGACGGCTCAAAAAAGACCGGGTCAAATCCGCTCTTGCCGGTATAAATTGCACCGACGCCATAAATCAATGCTATTGATGTTCCTTTACTATGCGGCCTTCCGGCTTGATTTAAATAATGCACAAGGTTTAATACGTTGGCATTTTCCCCAACCCTGCTTTTAACCGTTGAGTACACCTCATCCCAATAGGCAAGGCTGTCAACCAGACCAGCATCCGCCGCCTCCTTACCAAGATATGGCCCCTTATTAATAATTTCACGCACCTTTTCAGGGGATAATTTCCGTGCCTCTGCAATGCCCTTTACGAGTTGACCAAACTGTGAATCAATGACCTTCTGTGTTGCCTCTTTATTGTATTTTGTGTATTCTTTTTCAGTAAACGTATCAAAAGCGGTTTTATATTCAGCACGCCGATCCCCACGGGGAACAACCCCCAATTTATCCAGCGTCCCTTTCAAGAAAATGCTTTCGGCGATGAGCCCGGTTAATCCGACATCTCCGGACGGCTGGAGATATATCTCATCAAACGCTGTCGCCAGATAATATGCACCATTTCCGGGACCAAACTCTCCGAAAGACTCAGAAAATGCAACCGCGGGTTTGCCGGATGTGCGAAACGATATAATTGCATCCCGAATCTCCTGAATCTGTGCCAAACCTATATTATCCCCTCCAATTTTACCGATAAACGCAGCGACCCGTTTATCAGTTTTTGCCTTCTCTAATGCATCCACGACATCCCGCGCTGAAACGTACGACTGATGAAACACAATCGCTAAAGGATCTTCCGGAACATATTCAATAAAATTCTTCGTAAAGTCCATTTCAAGAATTGTTTTCTTGGATACTCCTTTCTCACCGGATATAACGACCGTTATTACAATCACTGCCACAATCCATAACAATCCTAAAATACCGATGACGGCAAGGCAACCGATAAGCAGTTTCTTCCCGATTCCTGACGGCTGATGCTGATAAGACATTGTCTCCATAGCTCCTTACTCCAATTTTTTATGCCCCTCTGAAAAACTTTATAAATTTACTGAAAATATCAATTAATATAATCAATCGGAAATCTATTTTTAACACACAGCTTATAGTATTTGAATGTACAACACTCATACAGGTTTATCAAGCATTATTGTGGTATATTTACTCAGACAGGAGAAAAATGCTCATATTCAATAGGATCCGGGATTCCGGCAGTTTTAAATGCTTTTAGACGAAGAACACAGCTCTCGCACGTCCCGCAGGCTTTTTCACTGTTCCGGTAACACGACCAGGTCATATGAAACGGAGCTCCTAATTCAGCACCGGTTCGAATAATGTCGCTTTTTTTCATATCAATGACAGGAGTAATTATAGAAATATCTGTGCCGGGTTTCGTTCCGGTGTAAATCAGGCGTTCAAACGCATTATAAAATGCCCTCTGACAATCCGGGTACCCTGAGCTGTCTTCGGAAACAGCCCCGATATATATAGCTGATGCACCAATAACCTCAGCCCACGATACCGCTATCGCCAAAAAATGAGCATTACGAAATGGAACATACGTAGAAGGAATTGAAACTCTGCCCGGATGAGCATCTTCCACCGGTATCGTTATATCGGTCAAACTGGAACCGCCAATCTGCTGGAGTGCTGGAACCCGTGTAATCAAACGCTCCGTGATATGATAATAATCGGCGATTGCGAGAAACGCCTTCATCTCACGCTCCTCTGTCCGCTGACCATACTGAATATGCAATACTGCAGTATAATGCCGTTCTCGGGCAATCGCAAGGGTAACTAAACTATCCATCCCCCCGCTGACGAGCACAATTGCATTTGGTCGCTGTCGCATAATTACCTGTATACTAATATAAAAATAAAAAAACCCCCATCGGGGGGCAAAACGAAACCCTTATATCCTTTTTAATGAGACCTTGATTATGATTCACGATACCCATTATCAAAATAATTTTTTCAAATGGGCAGACGCCGCACATTAAAAAACATAAACGTGCAAAAACTTCTGATGGTTTAACTTTCAAGAATCTCGAGAACGAGCCGCTTTCCCGCTTTTGCACCAACGGCATTCAAAATTGTTCTCAAAGAATCAGCTGTTCTGCCGCGCTTCCCAATCACAATACCAATGTCTTCTTTGTCAACTTTTAGCTTCAGAATAATGACTCCCTCTCCGTCCACTTCTGAAACCTCCACCTTATCTGGTTTTTCAACCAGATAGCGTACCAACTTCTCTAAGAATTCTTTCATTCAGGCCCTCTTTTATGGAATTCAATAATTATAAAATAACGGAGCACCTTATGAACCAAAACGACCACGCCAAAATTCCCAAAAACGGTGTTTGTGAGTGCGGAAGGAATCGAACCTTCGACCCACGGCTTAAAAGGCCGTTGCTCTACCATCTGAGCTACGCACCCGACACTCTGTCAATTTTAAACGAACAAATATATTAAATTTTTTATTTAAAACAAACCGATTTCACAAAACTTTTTGTATTTTTTAATTATTATCTAACCGTAAAGAGCACAGAATTAATATATTGAAATCTTTGATTTAACGCAGGCTATCCACCAGAGGCGGACTGCGGCTACCGATTAAATAACAATTTTAAGCTCCATTTTTTGGTAGCCGCTCCGCCCCTTTAAAAAGAGGCAGATAGTTTGCGATTTAATGGATTTTTTAAAAGGTCTCATATTATAAATACATTCTGTATATTCATATTTGTTTAACCTGCCCGCCGTCTTTTTGGATGGTCTCTGCGTTAAAAAAACATAAAAGATTAACCGATTTTATTTAAAAATCGTATTCTGTCTGTCAGAACCGACTGAAATAATCTCTATAGGAACTTCAGTAAGCTCCTCAATCCGCTCTAAATACCGACGAGCATTATCCGGCAGTTCATTATACGACCGACACTCTTTTGTTGATGACTGCCAGCCCGGCAAATTCTCATAAACTGGTTCCGCAATGTTTAAAATTGTCGTCTCGCTCGGAAAATGCTCAATCAGTTTATCATTATATCTGTAATGAGTACAGAGCTTAATCGTATCCAGAGTATCAAGAACGTCCAATTTTGTAACGGCAAACCGGTCAATACCGTTCACGCGCACTGAATAGCAGGCGACAACAACATCAAACCACCCACAGCGGCGCGGCCGTCCCGTTGTTGCCCCATATTCCGCCCCAATGTCCCGAATATATTTTCCAAATTCCTCATTAAATTCCGTCGGAAATGGTCCCAAACCTACCCGTGTCGTGTATGCCTTCATTACACCAAGCACCTTTGTAATCTTTGTCGGTCCGATGCCTAAACCCACACACGCACCTCCGCTGGTCGGATGGGACGAGGTTACATACGGATATGTCCCACAATCAATATCAAGCAATGTCCCCTGCGCCCCCTCACAGAGGATTTCTTTCCCGTCTTTTATTGCCTGATTCAACAACAGCGAGGTATCGGTAATAAACTCGTCCATCATCAGGTCAAATTTCAGATATTCAGTAATAATTTTCGCCGGGTCAAGCTCCGCCTCGCTGTAAATATGTTTTAAAAGCAGGTTCTTGGCTTCAATATTCGTCAGGAGCTTCTCTTTAAGAACCTCCCGGTCTAAAAGGTCAACAATCCGGATACCAATCCGCGAATATTTATCCACATACGCTGGACCAATACCTCTGCCGGTCGTGCCAATCTTATGACTGCCGTTCTTCTCTTCACTAAACTGGTCAATCAATTTATGGTACGGCATTATCAGATGGGCTTTATGGCTGATGAACAATCTGCCGGTAACCTCAATCCCACCTCCTTTTAACTGCCCGATTTCCTGCAGCAAAGTTCCCGGATCAATAACAACCCCGCTCCCGATGATACATTGAATGTTCGGATGAAGTATACCAGTGGGTATTTGATGGAGAACAAATTGTTTCCCGTCATAGACAACCGTGTGGCCTGCATTTGCACCGCCCTGATACCGCGCTACAATATCCATATGGTTGCTCAGCAGGTCAACTATCTTCCCTTTTCCCTCATCGCCCCATTGAGCGCCGACAACAACCGTTACGGGCATACCTCACCGCCTCTTTCTGTTTTGTCTTGATAAACTCTCCGCGTCTCTGCGTTAGAAAATTAAATAATTCCATAATCCACTATCAAAAGCCGCCGGACAGCAAAAAAAACTCCGATTTTTTATCGGAGTCAAAACGGGTAAAACCTCATACACGAAAGAAACACCCTTTGACAATAAAATATAAAGAAACACTCTTGGATAGTCAAGAAAATTCTAAAAGGAAGGTGGAAAATACCCCACACATTGTATCCCTCTGGAGTCCGCCAGAGGGGGATTGGAGGGGGTGAGGTTATTGATATAGTCCCGAGAAATCCCCGAGTACTCGGGGAGAACTCGGTGATACTCAGGATTCCATTCGTGTGATGCCTGGGGGAGAAGCATTACACAAATGGACATAAATAAAAAAAAGGCACATAGTCCGCCGGAGGCGGATCTGCCTCCGGCACGATTTGTATCAACATTTTTCAGATTAAAAAGGATACGACTATGCGCCCGGAAATACAATATTAATATTGAGACCTTTGAAAAAATCAGTTTTCAGTCCCGAATACTCGGGATTTTATGGGTGTTTTGAATAATCATCCGTCCAAACTCCATAATTTTTCAAAGGTCTCAATACACTATCTTGGCAGAAGTAAAAACAGTGGATATAAGGCTCTATTGGTTAATATCGGCGAAGCCGTATTTCTTGTATCTGGCTGATGGGAACTGACCATTCTTTACCAGTTACGGTATCAATTCCTTTAACCACCGCATTTCTGCTGATTTCATAATATATATTTGCTTCCTTTAATTTCTGCTGGGCGGCTTCCTTTGTTTCGCTCGATGGATAGTAGTACCATATATTCCATATCTCTCTATTATCAAGAATCAGTGTATCTTTTTTCACCAGATGAACAATCAGGGCTATATCACGCATAGAAAAAGACACAGATCTCATTAGATTATTTTCAACTATTTTAAAAGTATCCGCCGTTATTGTAAAACCACCAAATAGCGGGTTCTGAACTATTATACCATCAATCATTAATGTTGCACCAGGAGTAAACTGTCCAGATCTTATTAACAACGAACCTATTGATACAGCGCCGCCTGAAAACTCGTCAATATCATTCAAGCCTACATTTAAACGGAGAATGTTGGACGTATAATCATTTGTCTCGAGTCCCGGGCGAATAAAAAACGCACTTCCCGATTTTCTAACAACTTTTATCAGATAGTCAGGTACTGTTATCCGCGTTTCTGTTATTTCTTTTAACGTGCCGTCGTTTAAAATGATTTCATCAGTATTCCAAATATTCTTCACTGAAGTAAGCAATGAAAAAACCCCAGCAAATTGTTCAACTTCCTGCTTTTCAGGCTGAATTCCGTGAAAAGTTATCTCTTTTATCGCGTCAATGTTCTCGCCGCGATAATACCCGTCGCTCCCGATACCGATAACACGCAGGATATTCTCCGGCGTATAGCGGAATTGAATGTTTTTTGTGCCGGTATCCGGTAAGTCAATTGCCGAATTTACCACTATATATTGGTAACCGAGGTATTTTTCCTCTTCAGGATGGGAAGTTTCATCAAATCTGAGAACAAACCGCTCGGGAAGAATTTGAAAATTAAACGTCATAAACGGCTGGGTATCCCAAATCTGCTCTAACTCATTATGAGCTGAAAAAACTTTTACGGAACTTCTGATAGTTACATTAAATGTTATCTTCGAAAGCGGGAACGTTTGACCATTTTTTAACGTTACGTCGGCGCCGAAAACCTTTGTCGTAACGGTATATACCGTTGTAATGTTTCCAGCCTGCACTATTTTTACTATTCTGCTTTGCGATTTAAAAACTTCTTCTGTTGCCGTGATTAATAACTTCTCTTCAGACTTCTGATGAGACTGCTGTAATTCCTGCAATTCGTTTCCAGAGGATATACCCGTATTTAAAATATCTTTTTGTTCGTTGTGAAAGGATTCTGACGATTTCCGAAGAGAGTGTGCTGGCTCAGTCGTCGGATGGTTTTCTTGATATGGGGGATGAACGAGTGCAGGTTGCTGGAGAATTGCTTCTGTTTCTACAGAGGTCTGACGACTGGTATTTTGTTCTTGAGGGGAGAATGTCAATGCCGCAACAGGGAGAATTGTAATAACTGCGATGAATACAGCAGTAATCACAAAAGACTTTTTCAGCCGTTTTCTCGTTATAACGGGGTTTAAAATTGCCCGGATTCGCATTTCAATCTGGTTATGGCGGAGAAACGGCAGAACACCCGCAGGAGACAACCCGCTATTGCGGTCTGACCGCATAAATGACAGCAGATATTCGGCGTATGTCGCCGGCTGTCCACCTGATAAAATAACCACATCATCACAAGAATGCTCCTGCTCAATGCGCAATTGACGCACAGCATACCACATAAGAGGATTAAACCAGTACACTGCCGATGCAATATGAGACAGAGCATTCCATACGCTGTCATACCGCTGGATATGGGCAAGTTCGTGGATAAATATTGCAGAGATTTGACTGGTATCCCATTCCTGCGCTTCCGCAGGCAGTATAATAACCGGATTCCATATACCAAATGTAATAGGTGCAGAAATATCCCTATTCTGGAGCAGTTTGATGCGCCGTGATAATCCAAGCTGGCGTGCGCACCGTTCAGCACAATGGAATATCCGTTCATCAGTAATAATGTCTGAACGTTTCAACATCCGGTTTGCGGTAACAATGCCAATTATATACCGGAACAGGAGAACCGCAGCGCCAACTGCCCAGAGAATCAGGAATATAAATAAACCATTCCGGAGAAATACGCTAAAAATTCTTTCTAAAAGAGGTACTCCAGCGGAATTTTTATTTTGATTTTCACCAGCTTGAACAAATGGATTTGAAATACTCTGTTCATAATTTTCTGAAATCGGATTCTCGCCTTTTTTATACTCCGGCATTGAAGAAGAAAAACCACCCTTTTGAATCGCAACGGTTTCAGCTTGCGGCATTTCTTGCACTGTTACGGATGGTACCACTACCCATTTCTGAGGCAACGGGAGAGCAATTTCCGGCAGGACTGATGAAAAAACCGGAAGAAATAGAATGCTTATAAACAATACAACCCACACAAAATGCCTGCGCGCGCTGGAAGAGCGTCGGAGCAGAACACAAATGCAGGAACATAGTATAATAAGTGCCGATATTTTAATCGCA
>Ga0315291_10000235_pt1 | contig 71062 bp, 63 predicted proteins | sample YL17G12_20_MG_FD_203070 | JGI IMG/M metagenome (GOLD analysis project Ga0315291, IMG submission 203070) | Sediment microbial communities from Yellowstone Lake, YNP, Wyoming, USA - YL17G12_20 | ecosystem: Environmental > Aquatic > Freshwater > Lake > Sediment | place: USA: Wyoming | collected... | reverse complement strand
TTATAAATAAGATAGGCATGACACTGCGCTGAATGCTCCAAACCCCGCCTTCCCTCCGCAAATTTGCCCACCAAGTTGCTCAGTTCGCACCCCTTCGCAGTATGTTAAACATAACAGAGTCAATAGCATTTGATGCTTGTGGGGTCGGGGATGTGGTGTCGATTGCGGCATGGCAAATGGGGTTGGTGAGGAGGGAGGCGGCTTGATTAGGTGCATTGCGGAAGGAGCCGATTTGGTCGGCGAAAAATCGCCGGTTGCACCTTGTGTAAAGTCAGTTAGCGCAATGCCGCAAGTTGTTTGAGCGAGCAAAAGCCCAAAGAACAATGGTAAAGTCTCTTTTAGGCTTTTGCTCGCGAGTTCTTGCGGCAAGGCGATTTGAGTCCGCAACCAAATCGTGCGAGTGGAGCAGAAAGCAGCTAAGCAAGTCGCCTCCCTGCTCACCAACCCTATTAGGCGCGCAGCTCAAAACCACGCCTCCTCACCGCAAATTTGCCATCTTGTCTTTATTGCACACTGATATCGATGCGTTCGATGACGTCTTTTTGCTGGATTTTTTTCACGACATCCATGCCGCCGGTCGTCTGGCCGAACACAGTGTAGCCGCCGTCTAAAAACGGCGTCGCCTTGAGAGTTATATAAAATTGCGAACCGCTTGAACGGCGCTGGGGATTGACTTCGTCGCCCGTCCTTGCCCAGGCAAGCGCGCCCTCTTTATGCGGCAGGCCTATCTCCGCCGGAGTTGTGTAGCCCGGTCCGCCTGAACCTGTTCCGGCCGGATCGCCGCCCTGAATCACAAAATTGGGGACGACGCGGTGAAATGTGAGGCCGTTATAGAAACCGCCTTTCGCAAGATACACAAAATTCGTCACCGAAAGGGGCGCCTGTTTCGGATATAGCTCGCAGACAATGTCGCCCTTTGAAGTCTTTATTGTGGCCGTATATTTTTTATTCACATCGACATCCGCTTTTGCCGGTTCCGTCCATTTCGTCATCACCGCCCCCTTTTTCGTTGTTTGCGCCGTGACTGTAGAACAAATGAAAGTGACAACTAGCAGCGCGCCAAATAATATTGCATATCTTTTCATATTTATCCCCCTTCTTAATCTTAACCTTAACCTTAACCTCGACCTTGACCTTAACGTTGATCTTAATCAAAAATCTGTAATTAATTCAAGCAATATGAGCGCTTGACTCCACCCAATTTAGTTGTTACGGGAACCGGAAACCCAAAAAGGAGGCAGTATGACAAAGAAATTGGCAGTAGCGGTCGCGTTGCTCGCATTGATCGCGGCATGCGGCGGCGGAAGTGACAGCGGCGGCGGCGGCGGGACAAATCCGGCACCGACGTCCGCAAAATCGGTTGCGGCAGATATGAAGGCGTTGAACATGGCCTACCAGGCATATTCTAATATCGCTCCCATTATTTTCGGCGGGGGTGCGCAAGTCGTCAAAGAGACTTCCTCTGATATAGCGGTCGAATGTTCGGATACAAGTTCCGCCAGTTTTAGCTGCACGGCGACAGATTCATTGGGCGGGACGTGCACCGTTACCGGAAGCGCCACTCAAGCGACCTACACCTTCGAGATGGCGATGAATTGCACGAACTTCCATCCCGACTCGGATACGACGATCGATGGTGATTACACGGCCACTGTAATCTACCACGCGGGCGCGGCGGCGATGACGACGAAGAACTCCGGCTTCCTGAAATTGACCGGCAACAAAACGACTGGCGACGAATGCACAATCGAGGATAATGACACCTCAATTGACGACGGCACATGCACTGAAGGCGGAACCTGCGAAGCCAGTTCAAATAACCTCATTGTCCGTCTTGAGTTTTTGGTCGGCAGCGGCGGTTTGACCATCACGGATCCGTGCGGCACCTATTCGTACAGCGCCGGCTTTAACATGAGCTCAAACCTGTGCATGACGGAAGGCACCACCAATTTCATCGCCAATTTCAGCGTTGAGGGCACACAAAACGGTGAAACTGCGAACTTCAGTGAAACATGGACTTGCAACTACAGCAATATGTAATCAGCTTTAACAAAAAACCCCCTGCACGGAGTGCAGGGGGTTTTTTATTTTTCAAAATTATTTTGAACCGACCATTTCCTCCAGCGTCGCCTCGACGCTGTCACGAAGGGCCTTCAGATCATAGCCGCCCTCGAGCACATATAAAACTTTACCGCCGCAACATTCTTCGGCCAGATCTCCTATTGTTTGAGCGATCCACCTGAACCCTTCCGTCGTCATCCGCATACCGCCCAAAGGGTCGCTGTCGTGGGCATCGTAACCTGCGGAGACGAGTATGAACTGCGGCCCGAATTCCAGGACGGCCGGCACAATATGTTTGTCAAAGACCATTTTATAAACGTCGTCATCCGCGCCGTATTCGAGGGGAATATTGAGTGTCGTCCCCTTCCCCTTTCCCTCACCTGTTTCATTTGCAGACCCGCTCCCGGGATAAAACGGTGATCGATGGACCGATATAAAAAAAACATCTTCGCGGTCATAGAACGAATGCTGTGTTCCGTTGCCGTGATGGACATCGAAATCTATTATCGCAATCTTTTCTAAATTATGATGGCGTTTCGCATATTCGGCACCTATTGCGATGTTGTTGAAAAAGCAAAAACCCATCGCGGCATTTTTTTCCGAATGATGACCCGGGGGCCTCACAAAGGCAAAAGCGTTTTTTAGATTCCCTTTCATGACTTCATCGACAAGAACTATTGTTCCGCCGGCAGCAAACAAAGCCGCCTCCCACGTATGCGCACAGGCGAGCGTATCGGGATCGAGATACGTATATCCCCCCTCGCCTGCCGTGGCCTTCACGCTTTCAATATAGGTTTTATCATGGATATATGCGAGCTCATCAATGGTTGCGGCCCTGGGTTTCAAATGAACAAGCTCTTTTCCGACGCTGTCCCCGTCCAAAACCTCCTTTATAGCCAGAAGTCTTTTGGGGGATTCGGGGTGGCTAAAGCCCATCTCGTGCCGGACAAACCGCTCATCCCAAACGACACCGGTTTTCTTCATCGTAAAGTGTATACAGTGGGCAAAAAATTATTGCAATTACGATTAAGTTAATCTAGTTAAAACTCCCAACTTGAAGAGGGAAAAATATGGCCACAATGATCTTAACGAAACAGAATCTTACGGATTTTGTAGAAAGTCTCATCAAGTCCGGAGCGGTTGTCGGCGTCCAGAAAAAGGAGGGCAAATTCGCCTACGCGCCTCTCAAAAAGGCGACCGACCTTACTCTGGATTACGATGTGACGCTCCTCCCACCCAAGAAATACATAATGCCGCAGTGGGAGACGCTCATTAAATTCAAGGTTAAGCCTGAAGTTAAGGTCGAGGGGGTTGTCGAGTCGGATTCAATCACAATCCTCGGCGTCCACCCGTACGATCTTAAGGCGATTAATCAGCTGGACCGCCTCTTCGAAGAGAAAAATCCTGATGAAAATTACCTCAAGCGCCGCGCCGCCACTATAATCATTGCGCTGACGCCGGCACGCGCTTCGAAGTGGTCATTCTGGACGTCGATGGATTCGGCATCCGTAGATAAGGGTTATGACCTTCTTCTCACCGATCTCGGAGGGAAGTATGCTGTGGAAGCGGGAACGCCGAAAGGTGAGGCGCTGCTCAAAAAACATGCGAAAACAGATCAGGCTTCACCGGATGACATTAAAAAGCTCCAATCGGTCAAAAAATCTGTGAAGGATCTTTGCGCATCCGACCGCAAGATCAAAGCCGCCGTTCCTGAACTCAAATCCATCCTTCTAAAGAAAAGGCAGTCGAAGCTCTGGGAGGATAAGGCGGAAAAGTGCTACAGCTGCGGCTCGTGCAACATGATCTGTCCCACCTGTTATTGCTTTGATGTCTTGGAAGACCTCAATCTGGACCTTCAGGGGGGAAGAAGATACCGCCTCTGGGATGGCTGCCAGCTCGAGGATTTTGCGAAGATCGGCAGCGGCGAGAATTTCAGGGAAGAGCGCATGCACCGTTATCGCCACAGGTTCTATCGCAAATGGGATTATCTTTTTGAAAAACTTAGCGAGCCTGCCTGCGTCGGCTGCGGGCGATGCTCGTCTGTCTGTCTGCCCGACATTACAGATCCGGTGAAGATATTCAATTCACTTAAGGAGGAGAAGTAATGGAATCCATCTATCTCCCCGAACTTGCAACGATCACGAAGGTCGCCGACCTCACGGCCACCGAAAAGTTTTTTGAGATCAAGTTGGGCTCGGGCCGCGATCTCGGCCACAAACCCGGCCAGTTCGTCGAGGTATCCGTTTTCGGCATCGGCGAGGCGCCGATTTCCATCTCTTCGTCGCCCTCAAAGAAGGGTTCATTTGAGCTGGCTATCCGCAAAGTCGGAAATGTGACGAACGCGATACACCAGATGAAGCCCGGCGCGACTGTCGGCATACGCGGCCCCTTCGGAACCAATTTCCCCTATGAGGAGACGAAGGGCAAAGATCTCTTATTTGTAGCCGGCGGTATCGGGCTCGTGCCGGCGCGCTCCTTCATCAATTATGTTTTAGACAACAGAAAAGATTATAACCGCGTGATCATAATGTTCGGCTGCCGCAATCCAAAGGAGAGGCTCTTTGTTGACGAACTCGCAAGCTGGGCAAAGCGGAGCGACATTGAGTATCTTGAAACAGTGGACAAGCCTCTGGATACGGACTGGAAGGGCAATTGCGGCGTCATCACGACACTTTTCCCGAAAGTCACGATCGATCCCGGCAAAACGAGCTGCATAGTCGTGGGGCCGCCGATCATGTACCGTTTTGTGCTCAAAGAGGCGCTCGACAAAAAGATACCGAAAAATCAAATTTACGTTTCGCTTGAGCGCAGGATGAAGTGCGGCGTAGGCAAGTGCGGCCACTGCCAGATAAACGGCCTCTACTGCTGTCAGGACGGCCCTGTGTTCAAATATTCAGACATAACAGGACTTGAGGAAGCGCTATGACAAAACCAAAAGTGGCATTTTTTGATTTTGCAAGTTGCGAGGGGGATCAGCTCCAGATCGCAAATCTTGAAGAGAAGCTTCTTGAACTATTGGGTCATGTCGAGGTCGTGAGCTTCCGCGAGGTCATGAAAGAGCATTCCGACAACTATGACATCGCGTTCATCGAGGGATCGTGCACGCGCGAATCGGACGAGGCGCGCTTGAAAAAAATCCGCGCGAACGCGAAAGTTGTAGTTGCGATCGGGGCATGCGCTGCGATCGGGGGCATCAATTCACTAAAAAATACCAGGCCCCTGGATCAGGTCCGGAAAGAGGTATACGGCGACAAGGCGAATCTGTTTGAGACATACGCCGCAAGGCCCATAGATGCCGTAATCCCCGTCGATTACAAAGTGCACGGCTGCCCCATTCGCGGCGATGAATTTTTATCCCTTTGCAAGGCGCTTTTGACCGGCCAGAAATTCACGCCTCCTAATTACCCTGTATGCGCAGAATGCAAACTGGCCGAAAATGTCTGTGTCTTTGAAAAGGGTATGAGCTGCGTCGGCCCCGTGACGCGCGCTGGTTGCGGGGCGTGCTGCGTCACCGAAGGGGCCGTCTGCTGGGGCTGCAGGGGCATTTTGGACGACCCGAACAAAAATTCACACAAGGAAGTTTTGGAGAAGTACGGCCTCACGGCGGAGGAAGTCGTGAACAAATTCAATTTATACTTCACTTATCAAGGGGGCTCGAAATGAGCGGCGCCAATCTGAATATCGATCTTCATTATATAACCCGCGTTGAGGGGCACGGCAACATCGTCGTCGACGCAAAGGACGGCAAGGTTGAAAAAGTGCAGTGGCAGGTTCCCGAAGCGCCCCGTTTCTTTGAAGCTATGGTCGTAGGGCAAAAGTGGGACGTGCTCCACCATATCACTTCGCGCATCTGCGGCATCTGCTCCATAGGCCATACGCTCGCCTCTTTGAAGGCAACCGAAGCCGCGATGGGGATAAATATTTCGGAGCAGACTTTCAATCTGCGCCGCCTCGCTATACACGCCGAGAACCTCCAGAGTCATGTACTGCACATCGGTTATCTGGTGCTGCCCGATCTTCTGGGTGTGGGTTCAGTCATTCCACTTGCATCTTCCCATCCCGAAGAAGTGAAAACGGTTGTGAGATTGCATAGACTGGCAAATGAGATGAGCGACCTTGTTTGCGGCAGGACGACCCATCCGCAAAGGCTTATCCCGGGCGGATTTGCAAAGCTCCCGACCGAAGATGAACTTTTAAATCTCAAAAAACGCCTATCGAGCGCCGAACCGGATATCATGGCAGTGGCCAATCTCGTCAAAGCACTCACACCCAAGCTCCCGAGCTTCACGCGAGAGACCGAATACGTAGGCCTCACATGCGACAACGAATACGCTTTCTATGACGGCGATCTCGCGTCCACCGACGGCGACCGTGAGCCGGTAAAGAATTATCTCTCATGGACAAATGAATATATCGTGCCCCAATCCACCGCCAAATATACGAAGCGCAAACGCGAATCACTTATGGTCGGCGCCCTCGCCCGCTTCAATCTGAACCACAAAAAATTGACAAAGAAGGCGCAGGCGCTTGCCAAAGATCTGGGGCTTGTCGCGCCCTGTTACAATCCCTACATGAACACGGTGGCACAACTCGTTGAAGTGGCCCACAGCTTTGAAGATTCGATCCGTCTGATTGACGGACTACTCGCTGACAATTCCTACGAATCACGAGTCACGAGTCACGAGTCACGTCCGCGGCAAGGCCGCGGGATTGGCGCCGTTGAAGTCCCGCGCGGCATACTGATCCATGACTACACATATGATTCAAATGGAATCTGCACGAAGGCCAATTGCATAATTCCCACAAACCAGAACCACGCGAACATCCAGCGGGACATGGAGGCCCTGGTGCCCCAAATCATAAATAAGCCCCAAAAGGAAGTTGAACTCATGCTCGAAATGCTGGTGCGCGCGTATGACCCGTGTATTTCGTGTTCTACGCACTACCTCAAGGTGGAATTCAAAAAGTGAAACCCATTGCCATAATCGGTGTCGGCAATTTTTTGATGGGCGATGAAGGCGTGGGAATTCACGCAGCAAAGATGCTCCGCACTGAATTCGAACGCGACGATTGCGACATCATCGACGCCGGCGTCCCCTCCATGGCCCTCCTTCACATGCTTGAGAACCGCCGCCTCGTCTTCATTATAGACTGCGCCGATTTCGGAGGGGCCCCCGGAGAAATCGATATCTTCCACCCTGAAGAGGTGAACCGCGAGGAGAATGCGGAGATCTCGCTTCATGCTACCGATCTTTTGACGACCCTTGATGTCGGCAAAAAAATAGGAATGGAACTCCCGCCCATCTGGATCATAGGCATCCAGCCCGGCCGAATCGAGCAAACCATGGAATTGTCCGAAGAGGCCGAAGACGCGCTCTCCGACCTTCCAGAGCTCATCGAAAACCTCATCAGCTCCGGCACCGAGTCAATCGTAAATCACTAGAAAGATATGCGGACCTCGGCAGCTTCGAGGCTTACGGATTGAAGCATGCTCTGTTGGTGACGAGGAGATACTTCCCTCGCTACGGCGATTTTCCTCATACGCCGGAAAATCGCCTGCGCTCTTGCGCCGCGTATTATACGGCTTAGTTGTCGGCGCAATTCAACGCCGCTCGGAAAGCATCTCCCCGCCACCTTCACAACATACTTCAATTCATGGTCGATACTCGCCTTGGTCCGCATACCGCTTCTTGCCTTGAGCCCAACAGCATGGCAAATGGGGTTGGTGAGAAGGGAGGCGGCTTGATTAGGTGCATTGCGAAACGAGCCGATTTGGTCGGCGAAAAATCGCCGGTTGCGCCTTGTGTAAAGCCCGTCTTCGCAATGACGCAAGTTGTTTGAGCGAGCAAAAGCCCAAAAACAAATGGTAAAGTCTCTTTTAGGCTTTTGCGAGCGAGTTCTTGCGTCAAGGCGATTTGAGTCCGCAACCAAATCGTGCGAGTGGAGCAGAAAGCAGCTAAGCAAGTCGCCTCCCTTCTCACCAATTCCATGAAACATGCAGTGGGATCGCTAGCTCATCAAGGCGACTTTTCGGGCGATTGCAGGTGCGGCGGTGAGACCGGGGGATTCGATTCCCAAAAGATGGATGACCGATCCCTCCTTCAGCATTACAAAATCACCCAGCGGCTTTCCATCTTCGAAGAGTTTCGGGCGGTTGCCGGCCTGCCCCTGCTCCAGCTCTGACAGGGGCGGAGGAGATTTGAGATAATGAGCCGCCGAACCGGCGAACACTTCCGGCGGCGTTTCAATTTTGTAATCGGTCTTTTTTTCTTTCGGCAACTCGATCTGCGTGGGACCGATATAACGGTCCCCGGAAATTGAGCGATGCAGATGTATTCCCATGCTCGATACCAGAGTGGCGTCGCCCTTCCTCAAGAACCTTAGAGGCACGGGATACACGAGCCCCTCAATCGGCCCTTTTCGCCACGTGTAGTATTCGCCCTTGAACGGCCTGATCTCAAAATTCCTTTTGCCTTGCGCCATGCGATAGACATCATCTGCAAAAAGCCCTGCGGAGTTTATCAATACGTCATAGTTCATCTCTCCGCGCGACGTCCCGATTTTGCTTTTTGCAGTATCGATTGAAGTCACACGACAGCGCTTGAGGATCCGGCAGTCGGTCATATTTGAAAGCACCCTGTCCAGCGCCGCAACGTATTCAGAGGCGTCCAGAATGCCGGATGTTTCGGAGAAAACGGCAGCGCGAACCGGATTGAGCCACGGCATCGCGTTCGCCGCATCTTTCGGCTTTTTTGGAATCAAACCGGGGACACAGCATTCAGACGCATTTTGAAGCATCGATGCAAGCCCCTCCTCCTCCTCTTCCGTAAAAGCCACGACCCATTTGCCGCACTTTTTATGCGGCACACCAAAGCGCCCCAGGATCTCATATGTGAGACGGCTGCCTTCAAGGCAAAGTTCGCTTTTTAAGGATTTGAAAGGATATGCGAAGCCGGCATGGATGACTTCGCTGTTGCGCGTACTTGTGTGACTTCCAAGAAAATCTTCGGCCTCAAGCACAAAAACATCATCAGCCGGACGCTTTTTAAGAAGTGCAAGCGCACAGTTTAAACCGACCGTTCCTCCGCCTACAATGACCGCGATCATTTAGCTATTCAACCGGCTTACAAAGCACAATAAGCCGATTCATAAAATACGCTCAAATCTATCACTTCCGGTACGAAAGTCTCAATGGCCCCCAACTCAATCGTATCGACAGCTTCATCGGCCGGAACTCCTTCGTTTAGAGTTTCATCGTCCAGGGCCGTAATTTCTTCATCAAAATAAGTGGCCCTTGAAATCTCAAAAGTTTCTACGGGCTTAAAGAGACCGAGCAGTGAAAAGGTTTCACGGACTGTTTCGATTAATCCATCCGTAAACCATTTGATCGCCACAAAGAACACCCTGTCCCTATCAGGCTTATCAGATGCTGGTTCAGGCTGAAAACTGCCGAATCCGTCATTGGCGCCTCCCATTGGATTAGGCCCCCTCAACGAATCCAGAACTCTCTTCCTCTCCGCGTCCTGCCCTTGTCCAGCCGCGCCCGGCTGCTGTGCAGCGGGCTCGTCCAAATCCGGCAAACCGTCGAAACCGTCTATCAGCCTTACACCTCTTGGCCCACCATCTCCTCCCGGTCCCATTTTTTTCTCCTTTCTCTTGAAAAAGTGTAATTTTTAAAAATAAATGAAGGGAGGCCACCGACACGGCCCCCCTTCAACTTCTATATCCCCCAGCTCCGCATAGCCTTAAATTTTTGATGAACGTCCATTTACCTTTTTGGTAGTAACAAAATGGAAAAACAATGCAAGAGAAAATCGCACGGGGAGTGGATTAGCGGAAGAACAATTTTATTTGACCGTAAGGCGAAGTTTTTTCACCGCCGAATTCACTGCTTCAACCGTCGCCTTTGAAGAAATGGTTGCACCCGTTATCGCCTCTATCGTGCCACCGTCCCGTTTCAGGCGGGCCGGGGCTTGTACGCCTTTGAACTGGTCCTGAAACCAGGGCTTGAGGCCGGATTCATCGGGACTTGTGCCTGCAATCACAGTCCCCCACGTTTTTTTCGATTTCACCTCTTCAACTTTGTCACCGAGACCGGGCGTTTCCCTTTGCGACAGAACCTTTATGCCCAAAACCTTAAAGGACCTGTCCACGCCTACGACAACATGGATCTCTCCGCCATAACCACCGGTAGACCCTTCTGCAGCGTATCCGATGACGGTACCATTGTCATCGAGAGCGACAAAGTACGTAAATTGGGGTGTTTCCCTTTTTTCAAATTTTGCCGCCTCCGGGATGACCCAAGCCAGGGCCTGCTTTGTCTCATTGGCCTTTTCCTCGGCGCGTTTCGGCGCGGTGAAGGAATTCAACCCGGCCAGGCTCGCCGCAGAGATCAGGCCGACGACTGTCAAAACCAATGGAAATCGGAGCCAGTCAGGCATGTGCATGTTCTCCAAAAAATCCGGGCATAGTCAGACGATCTATGGCCCAAACCAATGTGTTCATAATCAGAATCGAATAGCATACGCCTTCGGGATAGCCGCCGTACAAACGGATTATCGCGACAAGAATTCCGCAGCCGATACCGAAGACAACTTGCCCTTTTTTAGTCAGCGGCGACGTGACCATGTCGGTGGCCATGAAAAATGCGCCGATCACAAGGCCGCCCGAAAGCGCGTGCGCAAGGCTCCTTTCAAAAACAAATAAGGGATCCGCCCAGAACGACTGCTGCCAGAAAGCCATAAGCGTCCCATCGGCTGCGCGTACCGGAAATGCAACGACGAGAATCATCACCGTAAGTACGTAAGCAAAGGGAAGGCGCCAATTGATTATCTTTCTTATCATGAGAAACACGGCACCAATGAGGAGCGCTGCAGCCGAAGTCTCTCCGATGCATCCGGGTATCCTTCCTACGAACAGATCCCAGAGCCGGTAATGGTCGAAAATCGTAAGCGGTGCATATTTTAAAACCGCACAGGGTGTGGCGGCCGTGATCGCGTCGATAGAGCGGATGTCGCCGGAGAATATCTTTGCAAGCATCGGCCACTTCGGCATGAAGATGGAGCCGGAGTATGCCGCCGAAAGGAACGCGCGTCCGGCGAGCGCCGGGTTCCAGATGTTCATACCAAGTCCGCCGAACGCCTGCTTTGCAATGCCGATTGCAAAGACACTGCCGATGACAGGTATATATAAGGGAATATTGGGCGGGAGCGTGAACGCCAAAAGCACTCCGGTAATTGCCGCGCTGCCGTCACCGATTGTGACCGGCACGTTTCTGAATTTCTGGACGGCCCATTCAGTCGCAACTGACGAAATCGCGGCGACCAACGTGACGACGAGCGCGTACCAGCCGAAGTTGGCAATCGAAAAGACGAGCGCGGGCACAAGCGCGATCACAACGCTCCACATGATTTTTGGTATGGGCTCCGCCCCGCTTATGTGCGGCCCGGGTCCGACGATCAAATTGGACGGAAAATTTTTATTCATAATTCGTAATTCGTGAGCCGTAAGCCGTGAACCGTACGGTTTACAGTTCACCGTTCACGGTTTACGGCTTCTTTTGTTGTTTCCTGTGCAGCTCACGCCTATATGCCGCTTCTTCCTTCGCCTGCCTCACATACTGGACAAGATTTCTCCCGGCGGGGCAGACAAACGAGCAGGCGCCGCATTCCATGCAGTCGAACACATGCAGATGCTCGTAATCGACGAGCGCGCCCGCCTCAATTGCCCGCGCCATCTCCGATGCGATTCCGCCCAGCGGGCAAACTTGAATGCAGCGGCCGCAACGGATGCAGGGGCCGGAAATATCGCGTGGTATTTTTTTGAGCGCCAGAATTCCGGAGGTCCCTTTGACGACGGGAATCGCGGAATCGGCAATCGCCACGCCCATCATGGGCCCACCGCTCAAAATCTTTTTCACTTTGGGATCAAGGCCGCAATGCTCGATTACCGAACCCACCGGCGTTCCTATCGGCACAATGAGGTTCGCCGGCCTCTCTATCGCATCACCGCTCACCGTGAGCGGCCGCTCAATCAGCGGCATACACTTCGTCACCGCATTGAAAATCGCCCATGCGGTTCCGACGTTATGCACTACGACACCCACATCGAAGGGAAGCTTGCCGGGGGGGACCTCCCTGCCCGTGAGCGCATTGATGAGCTGCTTTTCCGCGCCCTGCGGATATTTCACATCAAGCATCTCAATCTCAATTTTACCACCCGCCGCCTTGCACATCGATTCATAGGCCTCCGGCTTGTTCGATTCGATACCGACGACCGCGCGTTTTGCGCCGACCGCCTTAACAATTATCGAAAGGCCGCCTATTACCTCGCCTGCGCGCTCGACCATGAGGCGGTGATCGATTGTGAGATACGGCTCGCACTCGACGCCGTTGAGTATGGCTGTATCGACCGGCTTATCATGTGGGGGCGTGAGCTTCACACCGGCCGGAAACGCGGCGCCGCCCATGCCCACTACACCTGCATCGGTGACTGCAGCGACAATCTCTTCCGGAGACATTTTCTGCCAGTCGCGTGTGCATGGGACACCTTCCGCCCAGCGGTTCTCCCTGTCGTTTTCGATCACGACAGTTTTGCAAGGTTTTCCCTGCGGCGTGAATTTCTCCTCGATGCGCAGAACTTTTCCTGAAACCGATGAGTGCACGTTAGCCGACATGCGGCCGTCCGCCTTCCCGATAAGCTGGCCCTTCAACACCTTATCGCCCGCACCGACGATGCAGATCGCAGGACTCCCGAAATGCTGTGCCATCGGGATAGATACCGATTCCGGAGCCGGAAAATCCGCGATCGGGATATCCCTTGTTCTTTCCTTCATGTCCGGCGGATGAACCCCGCCCTTCTTAAACGTTTTCATATTTATCTCCCCCTCCTTTGTAAGGAGGGGATGGGGAGGTAGACCATGATCTACCCCACCTAACCTCCCCTTACAAAGGGGAGGAATGTGCCACCGTTTTTACAGGCCACAAACCTTTCGCCTTTCTCTCTTCCCTGAAATTCAAAATCGTATTTGTCGGACATTCCGCAACGCACTTGCCGCAAGAGGTGCACTTTTCATAATCCATTACCGCAAGATTGTCTTCGACGTGAATCGCATCGAACTGGCAAACGATCTCGCATTTCTTGCACGCGATGCAGCCCACCTTGCAAACCGATCTGGTCACTTTACCTGTGTCATGCGACCTGCAGGCGACATGCACCAGCTTTTTAAACGACCTCAAATCGTAAAGGTCTTTCGGGCACGCATCGACACATTTGCCGCATGACGTGCACTTCGTCTCGTCGACGACCGGAAAATCGTCGACCATTGTGATCGCGCCGAACGGACACGCTATTGCGCAGTCGCCGAATCCTATGCATCCGTAGAGGCAGGCCTTCGGGCCACCCTGAAACAGTGTGGCTGCATTGCATGTCCTGATGCCGACATATTCAAACCGGTTCGCGACATCGCGCCCGCCGCAGTGGAGCACGGCGACGTGTTTGTCTATCTCCTTTGCCTTCACTCCCATGATGTCGGCGATGAGATGGGCGATGGACTCGCCGCCGGGTATGCAGCCGGTCACGTCGGCCGATCCGTGGACGATTGCGCGGGCAAAGCCGCCGCATCCTGCAAGGCCGCACGCGCCGCAATTTGCACCGGGAAGCGCCGATTCGACCCTTTCGATGCGCGGATCGATGTTCACGTGAAAGACGCGGGAGGCAATATACAGACCCGCGCCAAACAGGAGGCCCAGAGAACCGAGTATTATAATTGCAGGCAACATAATATTAATGAGTGAGTCCGACAAATCCCATGAACGCCAGGGCCAAAAGCGCCGCGCATATGAACGCTATCGGCACCCCCTTGAGCGCCGGAGGGATCGCCGCGCGTTCAAGCCGCTCGCGGATTCCCGACATCAAAAACAAAACGAGCAAAAAACCGACTCCTCCTCCGAAACCCTGAAGAACCGTTTTTAAAAAGCTTTCAGTAGGCAGCAGCGAATTGAAATCTTTTATGTTCAAAAGCGCCACGCCCAAAACCGCGCAATTAGTCGTGATGAGAGGAAGATAAATCCCCAGCGATTTATAGAGCGGCGGCACCATCTTCATCAAAAACATCTCAACCAGCTGCACGAGGGTTGCGATCACGAGGATGAAGACGATCGTCTGAAGATAAGTAAAATCGAAATCGGCCGGCGCCTTGCCCTGGCCCCAGAACCGGAAAAAGAGATTTGCATCCGTCGGGGCAAGCAGGAAATGGTATGCCACCCACGTCGCGGCAGAGGCCATGGCCATCACGAAGATGACGGCGTAGCCCATCCCCAGCGCCTCGTGTCTGCGTTTTGAAACGCCGATGAACGGACAAAGCCCCAGGAACTTCGCAAGCACGAAGTTGTTGATAAGGACGATGGATATAAAAAGCAGTATGTAGCTCATACCGGTTTTCTCAAGCGGCGCTCACGTCTCCAGTTCAAAACCCCTATTATCAACGCGATCACGACAAACGCCCCCGGCGCCATGATCATCACGGATGCCGGCGATATAATTCCTTCGGGCGAAAAATAACCCGTGATCCTGATGCCCAGAAAAGTTCCGCTGCCGAGAGCTTCCCGTATTAACGCGATTGTCGTCAGCGCGGCTGAAAAACCAAGGCCCATTCCCAAGCCGTCAAGAATCGAAGCAACGATGCCGTTTCTGGATGCAAAGGCCTCCGCCCTGCCCAATATTATGCAATTCACGACGATGAGCGGTATGAAGATGCCCAGCGCCTCATTGAGCTTCGGCGTATATGCGCCCATCACCATTTCGACAACTGTGACGAATGTCGCGATGATTACTATGTAGCAGGGGATGCGGATCTTCGCGGGAATGAAACGGCCGACCGCGGATACAAGCGCGTTGGAACATACAAGGACGAAGGTCGCCGCGACCCCCATTCCTATTGCGTTGACGACATTGACACTGATGGCAAGCGTCGGGCACAGCCCCAAAAGCAAAATCAACACCGGATTTTCGGCAAATACGCCCTTTTTGAATTCCTTGAACATATAAATTCAGCCACAGAGACACGGAGACGCAGAGAACAGCAAAACTAAAATTTTATTTTTTCTCTGTGCCTCTGCGCCTCTGTGGCGGATTTTAAAATGATTTCACCCAATCCGACCAAGGTTTTTCAAAATGCATGCGTTCCCCCAGACCGGACGGCGCCCATACAATATACTCATCATTATTCTTTTCAACCAATATTGCTTTGAATTCCGGATTATTGCGCAGTAATTTGATTGCCTTTTCGCGGCCCAGGACCATCAGCGCCGTGGCCAGCGCATCGGCATCTATTGTTTTGCCGGCGATGACGGTTGCCGCCTCCAAGCCATTGTCTATCGGCATTCCGGTTTCGGGATCGATGATGTGCGAATATTTTTTTCCGCCGATTTGGGCGAACCGTTCGTAGTTGCCGGATGTCACAATCGCGCCTTCCGAAACTTCAACTTCACCGATCAGCGCCTCACCCCCTCTTGCAGTCGGATCCTGGATCCCGATGCGGAACGTGCCCGGCCCAAATGCGTGTGTATCGCCGCCCGCCTGGATGATACCCCTTTTCACTCCCCTTTCCTGCATTAGCATTGCAACCTGATCGACGATGTCGCCCTTCGCAATCCCGCCGAGATCAATCTGCACACTAAAGTCATTGCTCGCCCCGTATAAAGGCCGAAGGCCTTCTTCGGGGCGAGGCCCCGACCTGCCCGCCGACGCCTTAGTGGCGGGAGGGGCCGTGGCAATCCCAAGAGATTTAGGGGATTGCGTAACGATGTTCGCAATGACACGCAATTTATCCATTCCAATATACTTCTTGGTATTCTCAATTTCACTTTCGCCGGGAAGGATTCCCTTTTCTGCCGCCTCTTTCCACAGACGAATCAGAGGTCCCACCGTGACATCAAACGCCCCTCCCGTTTTCCCCCACCAGTCCTTTGCGCTCAAGATCACGCGGGCCATATCGGCGCTCATTTTGAACTGTCTGTCATGCGCCTCGCGATTTATGCGGCTCAACTCGCTTGAATCGCGGTGCGAATTAAAAATCCCTTCCAGTTCTTCCACAAGATTCTCTGCGGCCCTCACATCATCCTTGAATGCGAAATCCGATCTGTCATAGGCGATGACGCGAAACGGAATTCCGCCCATCGGATAAAAAACCGCCTCATGCCTTGAGGGCCACAAGCGCGCGGCCACAACAATCGCGGCAACCGCTATCAACAAAGAAAGTGCGACAATCTTTTTCATGGAATGGCTAGGAACCGATCGTGTCCTTGACCATCTTGATCAGCTTCTCCGGCACGACCGGTTTTTCGATAAAGTGCGTCACCGGAAGCCAAGTTTCATCACGATCCTTCTCGGAGAAACCGAGATTGAAGCGGACGTTGATCGCAGACAGCATGATTATGGGGATCTTACCTGCGATGTCATCCTGATGCAGCTTTCTTGCAAGATCGAACCCTTCGGAGGAGTTTTCCGGGAACATCACATCCAGAATTATAAGATCGGGCTTTGAAACGCGCACCTTTTCCATCGCATCGCTCGCGGTATAAGTTGCCTCAACGCCGTACCCGTGGTCCTCAAGAACCATAGTGAGAGAATCGACCATATCCCTGTCGTCATCAATGATGAAAACTTTTTTTGGCATGTTTCCTCCTTTATTCAGTCGGTTTTGGAAATTCCATGAACACAGCGGTTCCAACACTTTCTGTGCTCTCGATCCAAATACGGCCGCGGTGAATATCCATTATTTGCCTTGCAATCGTCAAGCCCAAACCTGTGCTGTTGGGGTTCACCTCCACGGCCTTTTCGCTCCTGAAGTGCTCCAAAAAAACCTTTTCCAGATTCTCTTTTTTGATCCCGATCCCTTTATCTTTGACGCTGGCGGTGACAAAATGTTCGTTCTCTATCACCTCAATTTTGATCTTGGTTTCGGAATGGCAGTATGAAATCGCGTTCCCGATTGTGTTGTTCAAAAGTATCTGAATCTGCTCGGCGTTCGCCTCAATGAAGTGATGTTTAAAAGACAGATCGTTCGTTTCGAAGGCCACCTTTTTCTTGGCCGCGGTTTCCTTAAATCTGGGCAGCATATTTATGATGATTTCAGAAAGGTCTATTCGAGAGGTGACCACCTCCTGCGGCCTCTCTTTGAGCGACGTGATATTCGCAAGCTGGATCATATCTGTGATCATCGCGACCAGCATGTTGCAACGCGCCTGAATTTTCCAGAGGATCTCTTTGAGCTTGTCCGTTAGCTCGCCCGCGTAGCCGTCCAGCGCGACATTGACGTAACTTTGAATTGCGGCGAATGGCGCCTTAAGCTCGTGTGTCGTGACAAGCATGTAGCGCGTCTTTTCGCGATCCACCTCGATCATCTCTCGTATCTTTTCCTGAAGCTGCTTTTCACGGACCTTGAGACTTTCCGTGATCGTCGATATGAGATACCACGCAATTAGATAGATGGAAACGACGCCCGCAAGATAATACGCAACGAATTGGGATGGAATGAACGTCACAACTGAAAACCGCGGATCGATGAAGTGTCTTTCGGGAATGACATCAAGGTATGTAAGCGCAACTACGAGAAGTATGATCGCAATCGAGATAATCGTGTGTATGAAGCTTATGGATTTTTTGAAAAAAAGGCATGAGAGTGTATTATGAAACAGGAAAAAATAGATAAGCGGCGATTCAAGACCGCCGCATTCGTAAACGATGTAGCCAAGGATCAGGAAATCAAAGATGATCTGAACATGGATGCTTCCCGCGACCATCTTCGTGTATTCCTGAAATTCATGATATGTGATGGCCCACTGGTAATAAAACCAGTAAAATATGTTGAGAAGGAAAAGGATGCCGGCAATGATGAATATCCCGGCCGTGTTTATTCCCAAATGGGGTATCAGGATTCCCTTGGCAAATCCGAGGACCAGAAGGATCGCCACAACTCCGAAGCGTAAAACAATAAACCACAGAAGTCGCCGGTTGAGTTCGATCAGCTCAACATTTTCCTTCCACAAATCCGGCGCCCTGTCCAAAAACGCAGCCGCCTTCTCGAAAAACCTTTCCATATTTTACATATACTCCTGCCACGCCTTCGAGGCAAGATCATCAAAACTCTTTTTTGCGATCGATTCAACCAGACGTTTTGCAAGCTGGATATTCGTGATGAGCGGCACGCCGAAATCCGCGGCGGCGCGCCTGATCTGATAACCGTTGGTGAGCTCCTCTTTTTGATAATTCTTCGGGATGTTTATCACAAGATCGATGCCGCCCGCCCTGATCCTCTGGTCGGCACCGTCGGCCCTGCCTTCATTTGGCCATGCCACGACCTCAACCTTGATTCCGTGTTCGTTTAAAAATTTCGCAGTGCCGTCTGTCGCAAAAATTTTGATCCCCATATTCGAAAGTACGCGGGCGGAGGGTAAAAAGTCGGCCTTGTTTTCAGTCGTGCCCGCCGACAGAAGCACCGTTTTCACCGGCAGCCTGAATCCCACGGATATCATCGCCTTGAGAAACGCCTCTTCGAAGTCATCACCGAGGCAGCCGACCTCGCCTGTGGATGACATCTCAACCGAAAGCGTAGGGTCGGCGCCCTTGAGGCGCGTGAATGAAAACTGCGGCGCCTTGACGCCGACGTATTCCAGATTGAACGGCTTGAGCGTGATCTCCGGCACCGGCCAGTCCATAGCAACCTTTGTCGCAACATCTATGAGGTTCGTGCCGCACACTTTTGAAACAAACGGAAAACTTCGCGATGCGCGGAGATTGCATTCGATGACGCTCACATCGTTGTCTTTTGCTAGAAACTGTATGTTGAAAGGCCCGTTGATGAAAAGAGCCTTCGCCACACGATTCGCAATCCTTTTCACTTGCCTGACAGTCTCAAGATAAGTCCTCTGCGGGGGCACGACCATTGTTGCATCGCCGGAGTGGACACCGGCGTTCTCCACATGTTCGGACATGACGTAAGCGATCAGCTCGCCTTTTTTTGCCACGCCGTCGATTTCCAATTCCTTCGCGCCCAGTATGAACTTGCTTATGACAACGGGATGCTCCTGCGAAACCTTCGCCGCTTTTCCCAAAAAGCGGGCAAGGTCGTCATCGTTTAGGGCAACCGCCATAGCAGCGCCGGAAAGGACGTATGAAGGCCTGACAAGAACCGGATACCCTACGTCCGCCGCAAATCCCTTCGCGTCTTCAATCGTGGACAGCTCTTCCCAAGGCGGTTGGGCTATTTTAAGTTCGTCTAAAAGTTTTGAAAACTTATGCCTGTCCTCCGCGCGATCGATTGATTGCGCTTGAGTTCCCAAGATTCGAACACCCGCACCGGCCAAACGCATCGCGAGGTTGTTCGCAACCTGACCGCCGACCGCCAGTATTATGCCTGTGGGCATTTCCCGCTCATAGATTTCAAGCACTGTTTCAAACGTGAGCTCTTCAAAATAGAGGCGATCGCATTCGTCAAAATCAGTGGAGACCGTTTCCGGGTTGCAATTCATCAGAATCGTTTTGAAGCCGAGCTTGCGCAGGGACTGAACGGTGTTAACACAGCACCAGTCAAACTCGACGGAGCTTCCGATCCTGTATGCGCCGGAGCCCAAAACCATCACGCACGAGCGCCCGCCCATATCAACATCGTCTTCACAACCATTGTATGTGCAATATAGATAATTTGTGCGCGCCGGATATTCGGCGGCGAGCGTATCGATCTGTTTGATTGACGGCCTGATCTTCAGCCTTCTGCGTTCGAACCGCACCTGCTTCTCGTCCGCATTGAGCGCCGTCGCAATTTGTTTATCTGAAAAACCTGCGCATTTCGCGCGACGCAGGAGATCTTCAGAAATCGTTTTCCCTTTGTCGGAGGCAATTTCATCCTCTATCGCGACAATGTTTTGCATTTTGGCCAAAAACCACGGATCGATGTGAGAGAGCTCATGGATGCGGTCGACGGTCATCCCATTTTTGAACGCCTGATAAATTGCAAATATCCGCTCGTCGGATGGGGACTTGATCTCCTGCTCTATATTTTCAAAATTGATACCGGCCCCGCCCGTCAGACCGTCAACGCCGGTCTCGAGCATGCGAAGTCCCTTCTGCAGCGCCTCTTCAAATTTGCGGCCGATCGCCATCACCTCACCCACCGACTTCATGCCGGAATCTATTTTCTTTGAAACGAGCCTGAATTTTTTGAGGTCCCAGCGCGGGATCTTGACGACGATATAATCAAGTGCGGGCTCGAAACAGGCCTTCGTCGCACCGGTCACGATGTTGTCGATCTCCAGAAGTGACTTGCCGATTGCGATCTTTGCGGCGACGAACGCGAGCGGATAACCCGTAGCCTTAGACGCAAGCGCGGAGCTTCTCGAAAGGCGCGCGTTCACCTCAATCACTCGGTACTGATAAGATGCCGGATGAAGCGCATACTGTATATTGCATTCGCCGACGATCCCCAGATGTCTGACTGTTCTGATAGCAATCTCGCGGAGGCGATGATACTCATCATTCGTGAGCGTCTGCGACGGCGCAACGACGATGGATTCCCCCGTGTGGATACCGAGGGGATCGAGATTCTCCATATTGCAGACGGTGATGCAGTTGTCATGCGAATCGCGGACGACTTCATATTCGACTTCCTTCCAGCCTTCCAGAAATTCTTCAACCAGGATCTGCTTCGCGTGAGAGAACGCAGCTGAAGCGCGTTCAATCAGATCATTTTCATCTGTGCAAAGACCCGATCCCAAGCCGCCAAGCGCATAGGCGATCCGTATCATCACGGGATAACCGATTTCTTTCGCCGCGCGCTTTGCATCCTCGAGATTTCCAACCGCCATGCCCTTGGGAACCGGGACGTCAATTTCAGCGAGCCTTTTGCAAAACAGCTCCCTGTCTTCAGTGTCTTCTATTGTCGCGACAGGCGTCCCCAGAACGCGGACACTATATTTCTCAAACACTCCCTTTCTGTTTAGCGCGACCCCGCAGTTGAGCGCAGTCTGTCCGCCGAACGAAAGCAGGACCCCGTCGGGGCGCTCCTTTTCGATGACCTTTTCGACGAACTCCGGCGTCACGGGCAAAAAATAGACGCTGTCGGCAAAGCCTTCGGAGGTCTGGATCGTGGCGATGTTGGGATTGACCAGAACGGTCGCGATACCTTCCTGTTTTAACGCCTTGATAGCCTGACTGCCCGAGTAGTCGAACTCCCCCGCCTCGCCGATCTTTAGCGCACCCGATCCGAGAACTAACACCTTTTTTAACTGGCCTATCATTTTGTTGCCCAATTTTTTGGCGATGGACGAGAGATGACCGCTCACATTGTTCGCTGGGACGATGGACGCAACACCTTCGTCCCTCGTCCTTCATCCCTCGTTACTTCAGCATTCCAACAAACTCATCAAACAGAAACCCCGTATCAACAGGACCGGGCATCGCCTCCGGATGGAACTGAACACTCATGACCGGTTTCGTTTTATGGCAGAGGCCCTCATTTGTCCCGTCGTTTGCATTCACAAACCAGGGCTCGAGACCGGAAGACAGCGTCTTCTCATCGACTGCGTAACCGTGGTTTTGCGATGTGATGAAACATCGGTTGCTGCCGACCAGGTGGCACGGCTGATTCTGCCCGCGATGGCCGAACTTCAATTTATACGTCGCAGCACCTGACGCGAGGGCCAATATCTGATTGCCAAGACAGATGCCGAACGCGGGAATCCCTTTCTCTATAACTTTCCGCGCCGTCTCAATTGTGGCAGGACAATCGGTGGGATCGCCGGGACCGTTTGAAAAGAGAACCCCATCGACATCGATCTTTGTGACGTCGTAATTCCACGGCACACGGACAACGCCCAAACCGCGCTTCAAAAGACTTTTGATGATCGTATTTTTACAGCCGCAATCGACAACCGCGATGCGTTTTTTGCCGTCGCCGTATGTTTTGGGCTCGGTAACCGACACCTCGGAAACCACGTGCGCCGGAGGCAGCACCAGCTTTGCATTCTTCGGATCACCGGTTATGGCGCCCGTCATCACGCCGCGCTCCCGAAGCCTTTTGGCAGCGGCGCGGGTGTCTACCCCCTCGATACCGGCGATCCCTTCGTCGCAAAGGAGGTCGGAGAGCCCGCGTTCGGCGTTCCAGTGATGGTGGTAAGCCGAATATTCGGAAACGACGAGGCCTTTGAGGTGTATGTGCGTCGACTCGTAACCGCTTGAAAGTTCACGGGAAAAATCGGCCGGGACACCGTAATTACCGATCAAAGGATATGTCAAAACCAGTATCTGGCCGCGATAAGACGGGTCCGTGAAGGACTCGGGATAGCCCACCATACCTGTGTTAAAGACGACTTCGCCCACTGTTTCGGCATCCGCGCCGAAAGAAAAGCCGCCAAATGCGCTGCCGTCTTCCAAGACGAGAAAGAGGGGTTTGCGAATTGGCGGTTTTACATAGGTTTTCATTGATACCGTCCGCTCGCCTTTACGCAAAAAAGTCGACGTAGTCAACATGATTGACGTCGTTTTTTTTGTATGGTAGGCGCTCCATCATTCAACCTAATCCCAATGGAACAACCTCAAAACAATTTACCGGAGGCCCCAATGGCAAGACGGCCGGATATCCAGCGCGAAGGTGACATGGACTTGAGTTTTTTAGATGAAGTCCGTGCCGTACCGGGCGGAGAAAAGATTGTCGACTGTATACAATGTGGAACGTGTTCCGGCTCATGCCCCACAAGCTACCTTATGGAAGATTCACCTCGCAATCTTTTTTACAAAATCCGCGCCGGCTTAAGAGATGAGGTCCTGAAAAGCCCCGACATCTGGCTTTGCACATCATGCTACATGTGTTACGTCCGCTGCCCCAAAAACATCAAGGTCACCGACATCATGTACGCGCTGAAGCGCATCTCCAGCAAGGAGCGCTTCTCATTGCAGTGGCGCGGCTACCATCTTGCAAAGTCTTTCATGTCCGTCGTCAACCGCGACGGCCGCAACAACGAAACCGAACTTCTCCTGCGCTTCTTTTTGAAGACAAATCCCTTCGGCCTTATCAGGAACTCGCTCATCGGATTGAGGCTTTGGCTGCGCGGAAGGATGCCTCTCTCCCGTCACAGGATCCGTGAAAGAAAAAAATTCCGCGCGATAATCGCGAAGGCAGAATCCCTGTCGGCAATGTAACGAGGTGATCATGTCAGAAACATACTGGAGAGAATATCTTTACTACCCGGGTTGTTCGTTGCATTCGACGTCAAAATCTTACGATGAATCGTCGCGCGCCGTCTGTCAGGCGCTCGGGGCAAAACTCGTGGAGCTTGAGGACTGGAATTGCTGCGGCGCAACGGCATACATGGGGATCAAGGAGCTGACGGCCTTCACCGTCTCGGCGCGCAACCTCGCGCTGGCCGAAAAGACCGGCAAAGAGATCATCGCCCCGTGCAGCGGCTGCTATGTGGGGCTCAACAAGACCAACAACTATTTGAAAGAATTTCCCGACGTGGGGAAGAAAGTGAACGCGGCGCTTTCAGAGGGCGGCCTCCAATACAACGGCACCGTAAAGGTGAGACATCTCCTCGACGTCTTCACAAAAGATATCGGATACGAAAAGGTGAAACAGTTTGTCGTGAAACCGCTCGAAGGGTTGAAGGTCGGCTGCTACTACGGCTGCCAGATCGTGAGACCCAGAAATGAGATAGACGATCCCGAGTGCCCCGAAACTATGGAAGCGCTCTTGAAGGCCTGCGGAGCGGCGCCGGTCGATTTCGCCATGAAGGCCTTCTGCTGCGGCGGCTCTCTCATGGGAACGGAAGAGACGATCGGCCTGCGCCTTGTGAAAAATCTTCTGCACTCCGCATTCAGGAGCGGGATCAAAATCCTCGTCACCCCGTGCCCCTTGTGCCAGTTGAACGTGGATGCATATCAAAAGCGCGCGGGCAAGAAATACGGAATGGAGTTCAACATCCCCATTTTATATTTCACGCAGCTTATCGGTCTGGCATTGGGGATCGAACCGAAGAAATTGGGGATCGGGCGCGAGATCATCTCCGCCCATGAAGCGCTGAAACCTTATCTATAATAAAGGAAGGAAACCATGCCCAAGATAGGCGTATACATCTGCCACTGCGGAACCAACATTGCGGGGAAAGTGAACATAAAAGAAGTCTGCGACTTTGCTTCCACCCTGCCCAATGTTGCGCTCGTGCGTGAGTACAAATTCATGTGTTCGGAGCCGGGCCAGAATCTGATCAAGGATGATATCAAGGAACAGGGTCTTGACCGGGTTGTCGTCGCGTCATGCTCGCCTTTGATGCATGAAAAAACTTTCCGAAAGGCGTGCCAGGCGGCGGGTTTGAATCAATATCTCTTCCACATGGCCAACATTCGCGAGCATTGCTCGTGGGTTACTGAAGAGCCGACATCCGCGACTGAAAAGACGAAGGCACTCCTTCGCGGTGCTATCGCCAAAGCGGCACTGCTTGAACCGCTTGAGACCAAAGAAGTTCCGGTGCATCCCGATGTGATGGTAATCGGCGGCGGGATCGCCGGCATACAGGCGGCCCTGGACATCGCAGACAGCGGGCGCAAGGTCCATCTTGTAGAGGTTGAACCTTCAATCGGCGGCCATATGGCGCAATTTGACAAGACGTTCCCCACACTCGACTGCGCCGCGTGCATTTTGACGCCGAAGATGGTGCAGGTTGGACAACATCCGAACATAAATCTCCTGTCATACAGTGAAGTCAAGAAGGTCGACGGCTTTATCGGAAACTTCAAGGTGACGGTTAACAAGAAGAGCCGCTATGTGGACCTTGAAAAATGCAACGGCTGCGGCGACTGCTGGAACGCATGCCCCGCCCGCAGGATACCGAAAAAACGTTTGATTAAGATTGGAGACAGATTGGTGAGACATTGGGACTAAGGAGTATATTATAATGATACACGAAAAAGTCGCAGCGATAGTGGATAAGTATGAAGCGGACAAAGAATCATTGATAATGATGCTTCAGGATATTCAGGACATCTACCACTATCTGCCTGAAGAGGCCCTCCGCTACATTGCGGAAAGGATGGACATACCGCTCACGCAACTCTACGCGGTCGCCACATTCTACAAGGCTTTCAGTCTGACGCCGGAGGGTGAACACACTATCCACGTATGCTGCGGGACCGCATGCCACGTCAAGGGTGCGGACCGCATTGTGGATAGGTTGGAGCGCGAGCTGCATGTCAAGGAAGGCGGCACAACGCTCGACAAAAGATATACGCTCAAGACCGTCCGCTGTGTCGGGGCGTGTTCATTGGCGCCGATCGTTATGGTCGACGACGAGGCCCATGGCCGTCTGAACCAGGACAAGGCTGCAAAACTCGTGCGGCCCAAAAAACCCGCTTAAAAAAGAGAAAACATATGATCAGAAAATGGGAAGACTTGCAGGAAATCAGAAAACGCGGCGAGCGGAAGATCCGCCCGAACAAAATAAAGATCACCGTCGGGACCGCGACGTGCGGTCTGGCCACGGGATCGGCTGAAGTCTTAAAGGCCGCGCGCGAAGCCGTCGAACAGACGGGACTCGATGCGATCGTCGCCCAAGCCGGATGCATCGGATACTGCCAGATGGAGCCGATCATCGATGTATGGATCCCGGGCTTTCCAAGGATCTTCTACAGCCAGATGACGTCAACAAAGGTCCGCCAGATCGTGGAGGCCTTGAAAAAGGGCGAACACAAGCCCGAGTGGGCGCTCGGTAAAATCATAAGCGAAACAAACATTATCGACGAGTCGGTTTTCAATTATACGTCTGAAAAGGTCCCGCTTGAAATCGCGAAGATCCATCATCTGAACGACGTCCCCTTCTACAAAAAACAATTCAAGATCGTCCTTAGAAACTGCGGCTTCATAAATCCCGAAGACATTGAAGAATACATAGGTGCGGGCGGCTACCAGACGCTCTTCAAGGTGCTGACGGAAAAACATAAGCCACAAGAATTGATCGAGACGGTGAAAAAGTCGGGTCTGCGGGGTCGCGGCGGCGGAGGCTTTCCGGCCGGACGCAAGTGGGAAACGGTCGCAAAGGCACCGGGCGATATAAAGTATGTCATCTGCAACGCGGACGAGGGCGATCCGGGCGCATACATGGACAGAAGCGTGCTGGAAGGCGACCCCCACTCCGTGCTTGAGGGAATGATACTCGGCGCATACGCCATAGGTTCGCATCACGGTTACATATATGTCCGCCACGAATATCCGCAGGCGGTAAAGAAGTTCACAAAGGCGATTGAGCAGGCACGTGAGCTGGGAATTTTGGGCAAAAACATCTTTGGCAGCGGATTCGAATTCGACATGAAGATCAACCGCGGCGGCGGCGCGTTCGTCTGCGGCGAATCCACGGCGCTCATGGCCTCGATCGAAGGCGAAGTCGGCGAACCGCGGCCCAAATACATCCACACGGCCGAATCCGGTCTGTGGAACAGACCGACAAATTTGAACAACGTCGAAACATGGGCCAACATCGCCCCGATAATCGCGCGCGGCGCCGACTGGTTTGCATCAATCGGCACAGAGAGTTCAAAGGGAACAAAGGTCTTTTCTCTAGTGGGCAAAGTAAATAACACGGGCCTTCTTGAAGTGCCTATGGGAATCACGCTACGCGAAATACTCTACGAATTGGGAGAGGGAATCCCGGAACATCATCGCTTCAAGGCGGTTCAGACCGGCGGACCTTCGGGCGGCTGCCTCATCGTCGACACATTCGGCTGGAAGCATCGCGAATATCTTGGCGACACCGCACCCCCGGCCGTTTCATATGTTACCGAGAGCTTAATCGACCTTCCCGTGGATTTCGACACGCTCACCGAGGCCGGCTCGATGATGGGCTCCGGCGGCATGATCATCATGGACGACACATCCTGCATGGTCGATATCGGCCGTTACTTCTTGAATTTCTTAAAAGAGGAATCGTGCGGAAAATGCACACCCTGCCGCGAGGGAATCCGCAATATGCTGGCGATTTTGAACAGGATCTCCGCAGGCGAAGGTAAAATGGAGGATATAGACAGATTGGTCGAGATCGCGCAGGTCCTGCAGGACGCGTCGCTTTGCGCGCTGGGCGGTTCGGCGCCGAATCCCGTCCTTTCGACCATCCGGTATTTCCGCTCCGAGTACGAGGAGCACATCCTCCACAAGCGCTGTCCGGCAGGCGTCTGCAAGGCCCTGATCCATTATTCAATCGATCCCCTAAAATGCACCGGCTGCACTGTTTGTGTAAAAGCGTGCCCGGAAAATTGCATCACAGGAAAAAAACAAAAGCCGCATAAAATTGACGATGCGCGTTGCATCAAGTGCGGTTCATGTCAGGAAGTCTGTAAATTTAACGCGGTGGTGATCCAATGACGAACGAAAAGAAAACAGAAAAGAAAACAGAGAAACCTCCAAAAGAAACGGTGAAGCTCATCGTCGATGGACGCGAGGTGGAGGTCGAAAAAGGCTCATACGTCCTCCATGCGGCGCAAAAGCTGGGGATCAAGATCCCGACGCTTTGCTACTACAAGCACGTGGAGCCTTACGCCGCCTGCCGTATCTGCACGGTCGAAGTCAAGCGCGGCAACAGGGTCCGCTATGTCACGGCATGCAACTTCCCCGCCGAAGAGGGCCTCGAGGTCGTGACAAATAATGAAAGAATCAAGTCGATCAGAAAGCTGATCGTCGAATTCCTCCTCGCCCGATGCTCGAAGGTGAAGGTCCTGCGCGATCTGGCGGACGAGCTGGGCATCAAGGAGTCGCCCTACGGCTACGGCGAGGAAGGGTGCATACTCTGCGGCCTGTGCGTGCGCGTGTGCAACGAAGTCGTCGGGGCAAAGGCGATTGCGTTCGCCGGCCGCGGCATCGACCGCGAGGTGACGACACCGTTCAAGGTGGATTCCGAGCGCTGCATCGGCTGCGGATCGTGCGCAAAGGTCTGTCCCACCGGCTACATCCGTGTTGCATCAACTGAAGAGGACAAGATCGTCCACGGCGATATAACACTGGGGCCCAACACCGCAATCTACATTCCGACGATGCAGGCGGTCCCCAACAAACCGGTCATCCATGAGGAATCCTGCATTTATTTCAGAAACGGCAAGTGCAAGATCTGCGCGAAGATATGCCCGACGCAGGCGATCGACCATGAAATGAAACCCAAAGAGGAGGAGATCCCGGTCGGTTCGATCATCGTAGCGACAGGTTTCCAGCTCTTCGATCCCAGAAAGACGATGCAGTACGGATACGGCCGCTTTGACAACGTCGTCACAAGCCTTGAGTTTGAGAGGATGAACTGCGCCGCGGGATCGACTTCCGGCAAGATAGTCATGGCAAACGGGCAAGAGCCGAAATCGATCGGCATCATCCACTGCATCGGCAGCCGCGATAAAAATTATCACGAATACTGTTCCCGCGTCTGCTGCATGTATGCGCTGAAATTCGCACACTTGGTGAAGGAAAAGACGGGCGCCGAGGTCTACGACTTCTACATCGATATGCGCTCGTTCGGGAAGGGCTATGAGGAATTTTACAACCGCCTGCTTGAAGAGGGTGTGAGGTTCATCCGCGGCAAGGCGGCGCAGGTTTCAAACGAGCCCATGTATCCCGAAGAGGAAGGCAAGCTCATTATCAGATGCGAAGACACGCTCATGGGACGAGTACGCCGCATACCGGTCGACATGGTCGTTTTGTGCTCGGCAATCGAGGCAAGGACCGATGCGCCGGAGTTGTCGAGGCTTTTGACGCTTTGCAATTCGAAAGACGGATTTTTGGCGGAGAAACACCCGAAGTTGGCGCCCGTTTCTACGGCAACCGACGGCGTATTCATCGCCGGTTGTTGCCAGGGGCCGAAGGACATCCCTGATACTGTGGCGCAGGCGTCGGGTGCCGCATCGCAGGCGATGTCTCTGGCCGCGAGGGGGGCAATTGAAATCGAATCGGCGACCGCATTGATCGACGATAAACGGTGCACGGGATGCCGCATCTGCAACGACCTTTGTCCTTATCATGCCATTGAGTTCATCGTTGCGGATAAGATCTCGAAGGTCAACGACGCGCTCTGCAAAGGCTGCGGCACGTGTGTCGCCGCATGTCCGTGCAGCGCCATTGCGGCAAAGCAGTTTAAAGATAATCAGCTGTTGGCGGAGATTGAAGGAGTATTATCGTAGGAGAACATATGCCATTTGAACCGAAAATATTGGGAATTTTTTGCAACTGGTGCTCATACACCGGCGCCGACCTCGCGGGGACGGCGCGCATCAAGTACGCGCCGAACGTCAGGATCATCCGCGTCATGTGTTCGGGGCGTGTCGATCCTCAATTCGTGCTCAAGGCGTTTCAGGAAGGCGCAGACGGCGTGCTTGTGGCAGGCTGCCATCCGGGCGATTGCCACTACATCGAAGGCAACCATAAGACGATGGGCAGAATTCCCATACTCAAGCAGATGCTGAACCAGTTCGGAATCGAGCCGGAGAGGTTCCGCCTTGAGTGGATCTCCGCATCGGAGGGCGACCGTGTCGCGGAAGTGGTCAATGAAATGACCGAGCAGGTGAGAAATCTTGGACCGCTTAACTGGAAATCAGCTACCAACACGAAAGATTTAGGTCCCTCCCCTTTGTAAGGGGAGGACAGGTGGGGTAGATCTACCTCCCCCTCCCCTCCTTACAAAGGAGGGGGATGTTAAAGGAGTTCCCATGGCTGACAAAAAATTAAAACTCGGCGTATATTGGGGCGCGTCATGCGGCGGCTGCGATATTTCCACACTTGAGATCGCCGAAAAGATTCTCAAAGTTATTGAGATTGCCGATATCGTCCTGTGGCCCTGCATCGCCGATTTCAAATACGAAGATGTGAAAAATTATCCCGACGGATATATCGACGTCTGCCTGTGGAACGGCGGCATCAGGAACAGCGAGACACGTGAAATTGCGGAGCTGTTGCGAAAGAAATCCAAGGTGCTTGTTGCATATGGCGCATGTTCTTCCTTTGGCGGCATCCCCTCTCTTGCCAACCTCTACACGAAGGAATCGATCTTCGAGCGCGCATATAAAACAACTGAATCGACCGACAACCCGAAAGAGATTTATCCGCAAACTACTTATACGGTTCCTGAGGGGGATCTGCACCTGCCCGAATTTTACGGATCGGTTTATCGCTTACGGGATGTTGTCGATGTTGATTACACAATGCCGGGCTGTCCGCCGACGGGGAAGCAGACGTGGAACGTCATTGAGGCGATTGCAACCGGTAAGCTTCCGCCCAAGGGTTCAGTCGTGGGCGTCGGCGACAAGACGGTTTGCGACGAGTGCCCGTTTGAGAAAAAAACGGAAGGCGTCAGAATTGAGCGGTTCAAAAGGCCGCATCTCGAAAAACCCGATTTGACTCCGATCGCGGAACTCAACAACAAGCCGCAGTGCCTGCTTGAGCAGGGGTTTGTCTGTGTCGGTTCGGCGACGCGTTCGGGCTGCGAGGCGCAGTGCCTCAATGCCAACATGCCCTGCCGCGGCTGCTACGGCCCTGCGAAAGACGTTGACGATCAGGGCTCCAAGGCTGCGGCGGCAATCGGATCGCTCATCGACACAAAGGGCGATCCAAAACGCGGGGAGGAGATCGCGGCGCAGATCGTGGATCCGGTCGGAACATTTTATCGTTTCGGCTTGGCAAATAGTATATTACGGAGAAAAGTTCCCTCCCCTTTGTAAGGGGAGGGTGAGGGTGGGGTAGATCTACCTCCCCTTTCCCCTCCTTACAAAGGAGGGGGAAATATAAGGAGCAAAGATGAAGCGTATCTCTATAGATCCAGTCACACGACTTGAAGGCCATGGAAAGATCGAAATCTTTCTGGACGATAGGGGCGATGTCGCCAACGCATACTTCCAGGTCCCGGAACTCCGCGGATTTGAAAAGTTCGCCGAGGGACGTCCCGTCGAGGAACTTCCGCGCATCACGTCCAGAATCTGCGGCGTCTGCCCCGAAGCGCACATGATGGCATCGGCCAAGGCATGTGATGCGGTTTACGGAATTGAGATTCCCTCTACAGCAAAGAAGTTGCGCGAATTGCAATATAGCGCATTTTATCTGGGAGACCACACGACGCACTTCTACGCGCTGGGCGCGCCTGATTTTGTGATGGGCCCCGACGCACCGAAAGCGGAAAGAAATATTATTGGAGTTATAAAGAAAGTCGGTGTGGAGATCGGCGGCCAGGTCATCAAGACGCGTCGCGAGTGCCATGAAGTCGCCCAAATACTCGGCGGCAAGCCGGTAAATCCCGTCAATGCTATCCCGGGCGGCATGAGCAAGGGGCTCACCAAAGATGAGCGCGCACGCATCGAGCAGATCGCGCGTGACGGCGTCGAATTCGGCAAATTCACACAGAAGATTTTTGAGGACGTCGTCTTAAAGAACAAGGCCTACGTGGATATAATCCTTTCAGATCCCTACACCTTCCCCACATATTACATGGGTCTGGTCGATGAGAAAAACAAAGTCAATTTCTACGACGGAAAGGTGCGCGTTGTGGGGCCCGATGGAAAAGAGCATTGCAAGTACGCGCCCCATGAATATCGTGAGTATGTGGCGGAGCATGTCGAGCCGTGGACGTATCTCAAATTCCCCTATCTCAAAAAGATCGGCTGGAAGGGATTTACAGGAGGCATCGACAGCGGCGTATATCAGGCCACTCCCCTTTCGCGCCTCAACGCCGCCGACGGCATGGCGACGCCCCTTGCGCAGGCCGAATACGACAAGATGTACAAGACGCTCGGCGGCAAACCGGTGAAGCATAATCTGGCAATGCATTGGGCGAGAATAATTGAACTGCTTTACGCCGCGGAAAGGCTCCTTGAACTCGTGCGTGACGATGAAATCACAGGACCCGAATACCGCGCGCTTCCCACAAAGATTCCGACTGAAGGAGTGGGAATTGTCGAGGCCCCGCGCGGCACGCTGACGCACCATTACTGGACCGACGAAAAAGGCATTGTGAAAAAAGCCAACCTCATCGTCGGCACGACGAACAACCACGCGCCGATATGCATGTCTATCAAGAAGGCGGCGCAAGGTGTGATCAAAGCAGGCAAACCTGTAACGGAAGCCCTCCTGAACATGGTGGAAATGTCGTTCCGCTCATACGATCCCTGCTACGGCTGCGCGACGCATTCACTCCCGGGCGAAATGCCGCTTGAAGTGCTGGTATACGATAAGGACAGGAATATCGTCCACAAGCTCGCGCGCTGAATGGATTCAAAAACAATAATTTTGGGCCTTGGGAACACTATTCTCACCGACGACGGCGTGGGGATCTACGTCGTCCGAAAAATTGACGACATCTTACGAATCACGAGTCACGAGTCACGAATCACGATAAAAGAAGCCTCCCTCGGCGGCTTCAACTTCATAGATCTTCTCGCAGGTTACGATCGGGCGGTTATTGTGGACGCAATCCACACGAAGGACGGCAAGCCGGGCGAATTTTACGAGCTTGATCCCGCCGCGCTCAAACCGTCGGCGCGCCTCTCTTCGCTGCATCAGATCGACTTCGCGACCGCGTGTGAGCTCGCAAAAAACATGGGTATTGCATTTCCGAAGGAGATTGCAATATTTGTGATGGAAATTGAGGACGAATTTTCATTCGGAGAAAAACCGACGCCGAGAGTCGGCGAGGCGATCCCAAAGATGGCGGAATCAATTGTTGCAGAATTGCGTAATCGTGAATGGATAAAATCTGCCACAGAGACGCGGAGAAATACAATTCAGCCACAGAGACGCGGAGGCACAGAGAAATACAAAAAAATATAATTTTGTTTTCCTCTGTGTCTCTGTGCCTCTGTGGCTAAAAAATTTATGCATGAACTGGCGCTTGCACAGAAAATCATTGAAACCATAGAAGCTGAAGCTGAAAAAAACGGCATGTCCAAGGTCTACAGTGCGAAGCTCAAGATCGGCAAGATGGCCGCGTTCCAAAAGGAACAGCTGGAGTTCTGCCTGAAGACCTATGAAAAGGACGGGATACTCGAGGACATGAAATTTGAAATAGAGGAAGTTCCGGTTGAGCTCACGTGCAACGCTTGCCATCAAAAATTTGTGGATGCGCGATTCGACGACGACGAATTCGCACACGAAATCGCGCACGCACCCGCGCTTTATATCCCTCCCCCCTGCCCCGTCTGCACCTCCGAGGATATAGAAATGACATCGGGAAATGAAATGATGCTGGTTTCAATCGAGGGGGAATAATAAAAGGGCCGGTCAATATGCCGACCGGCCCTTCTTTCCACACTATTTTTAATTTTATATCCTGTTCAGAGTATCTGCAGTCTTGTTCGGATCGCTCGTGGTGAAGGCGATCGTGCCCGATGGATCGCCGGAGTTCGCGGAGGAATACGAGGCATAAATATCGACCTTCATCTCGGCCAGGGCGCCTGTCGCCTTGCGCAGCATTCCCGGCTTATTGGGGGCGGTCCACAAAATAGTCGGGTTTTCCTGGACATTATATCCCGCCTTTGTGAGGAGCTCACGCGCCTTCTTGTTGTTACTCGTGACAAAACGGAATGCCGACTCATTGCCCCAGTCGTAGCTGCAATAGCACTCTATATTGATGTTGTTCTGCGCCAGCGGTGCAGTAACACGGGCGAGTGCCCCCGTCTCGTTTCTTGTGACTACCAGTAACTCACTTGTCTTTTGTGTATTGGTATTTGCCATATACACCTCCTTGCCTACGCTCATATGACATCCACAAAATTTAGCAAGAAAAACAGACAGGGAACGTTACCCTGCTTCATAACCCTTTAATATCATTAACCAAATAAACACTGCTTTTACTTTTTAACAATCTCGACCCGCCGGTTTTTCGCGCGGCCCTGTTCTGTACTGTTGTCCGCGATGGGTTTTTGCTGTCCCCAGCCCGCTGCCGCAAGCCTCTTGCCGTCGATGCCGGATTTTGTGAGCTCTGCCACCACCGATTGCGCGCGCTGTTGCGACAAACTCTTGTTGTGTTCAGGGGTCCCCGTGTTGTCCGTGTGGCCTTCGATTGATACGTTAAGGACCGGATTATCCTTCAAGAGCTTCGCGATCTGGTTGATGGTTGGCTGGGATTCGGGCTTTATCGTCGCCTTGTCTATATCGAAGTTGATATAAAGAGTCACAAAACCCTTCTTATTGAGTTCATCGAGCATTGTGCCGGCAGTCACATCCTGAACCATCCTTTTCTTCTCAATAATCGCCAGATCATACGCCTCGCCCTGATTAAATGCCCGGACATGGACCCATGTTTCGGCTCCGTCTTTTGTGATCTTAAGATAGGTATTGCCTCCGTCTTCGTATTGGACGGTCCCGCCGCTCTTCTGGGCCGCATTGTCATGATTTTTAAGTATCTGCAGCTCGGACGGCGGTTGTGCTCCCTCATTCATTACATATGACAGCCTCGTGGCTTTCCCCTCAACCGATATTTCATTTTCGCCGGCATCTACAAACTCATGCTTGTCAAAATCCTTCTTATCGCAGCTGTCTATCGAAAAATTGGGCATCCTCGTGAAGAGCGGACTGTCCTTGCATCCTGCGGCATCGGCCCCGTCCGCCCTTCCGGCCGATACAATAGCTGCGGCGAATACGACAAACAACATTACTTTACCCCAAAGTCTCATAATGACCCTCCTTTAAAAATACAAATCGTGTTTTCCTGACTGGATCTCTTTCAGACGTTTTTCGGTTTCTTCTTTGAGGCGGGTGTTTGAAATTTCATTGAGATAGCGACCGATTAATACGGCGCCGGCTTTTTTCGCTTCAATATCGCCATAATCTTCAAGATATTCGGCAAAAGTCAGAAGCGCGTTGGGGCGGCAGAAGGCGTGGATGTCGCCCTCTTTTGCAAGTCCCATGAACGCTTCACCCGTGCGGCCCGTGCGGTAACAGGCAGTGCAGAAACTTGGCATAAGGCCGTCGGCAACGGCGGCTTTTACGACTTCGTTCAATGAGCGTGTATCGTGGATCGTGAATTGTGAATCGCGATCCGCTTCCTCCCCTTTGCCTGCCCTGAGCAAGGTCGAAGGGTAAGGGGAGGTCAGGTGGGGTAGATCCACCTCCCCTTTCCCCTCCTTACAAAAGAGGGGGATTTTCGAATATCCTCCCGTCGTCGTGATAGACGCGGCGCTCGCCTGCGAAATACCCAACTTAAATGCCCTTGCGCGGATTTCCGGAGTTTCACGCGTAGATAAAATCATTCCCGTATACGGAACCGCTATCCGCAATATCGCAATGAGTTTTAAAAAATCTTCGTCGCTCACAATATGTTTCGGCCTGTAAGTCACCGTCGGTGCCGGCTGAAAACGCGGAACGGAAATCGTATGCGGCCCGACTCCCAGATTTTTGTCCATCCACTGCGCATGTGAAACAAGTGCCATGACTTCAAAGCGCCAATCGTAAAGACCAAACAGAACCCCGATCCCAAGGTCGTCTATCCCGGCTTCAAACGCACGCGTGTGCGCAGTCAGCTGGCGGTCATAATCGGCCTTGGGCCCGCCCTTATGAACTTCCACATATGTTTCTCTGTGATAGGTCTCCTGAAACAGCTGATATGTTCCGATCTTTTCCGCCTTGAGCCGCTTATAATTTTCAGTCGTCGTCGCGGCGATATTTACATTTAAGCGCCTGATGTTGCCTCTTCCGCTTTGCACCGAATAGATCGTCCGGATTGCATCGCAGATATAATCGATTGAGTTGTGGTCAGGATCTTCGCCAAACTCGACAAGCACGCGCTTGTGGCCCATATCGATAAGGCATTTCGTTTCGGCGGCGATCTCCCCGCGTGTCAATTTTCTTCGCGCCAAATCACGGTTCTTTTCGTGGAAATTGCAGTAAGCGCAGTCGTTGATGCAGTAATCGGAAACATAAAGAGGAGCAAAGAGGACAAGTCGCTCGCCGTAAATTTCATCTTTGATGCGCGATGCGGCTTTGAATATCTTTTGAGTGAGTTTGGTATCAGTCGTATTGATGAGGACAGCTACTTCTTCAAGTGAAAGCCCCTTCTTCCGCAGACCCTTTTGGAGCGCTGCCTCAACGACGGCGCTCGAAGGCTCATCCGCTTTGGAGAGAACATCTAATATCTTCTTTTCATTTACTATCATTTCCATAATCGATCCACGATACACGAATCACGATCCACTATATGCTCAAATCCGTGGGGGCGCGCCCTATGGAGCGTAAGAGCCCGACGACCATATCAATATGTTCCTCAATCTTGATCCTCGTTCCAAAACGGTCGGGGTATATGTCGTAAAATGGCCGGTATTTCTCGGGTGTGACGTTTATCATCAGCGAGTTCGCGCCGGCCATCAATGCGCTTTTTGCGCCGTCCATGCCCCATATGGTCTCAAGCGCCGTCGTGACAAGTATTTTTGCGTCGGGATTCATGATGCGGGCGTTTGCGACGGTATCCAGCACTTTTTTGAGTGACGGCGCCTTTTCATCCGCCAGAGGCGTTTGCGGATGCGGAATAAACGGCCCGAATGAGAACATTTCTGCGCCCAAATCGGCGGTCATCTTTATGTCCTTCATTATGTCATCGTGCTTCTGCCCCGGAAGGCCGATCAAAAATCCCGTCACGACGAGATAGCCCATATCTTTTAAGCTGCGTATCAAATTCAGGCGTCCATCCATGCCGGATCCGGGTTTTATTTTTTTATAGATTCCTTCGTTGGATGTCTCAAAGCGGAGCAAAACGCCCCTCGCGCCGGCATCGTACATCTTCTTATAGGCATCGGCGCTTCGTTCGCCGACAGAGACGAAGATCAAAACGGGATGCCTTGCGCGAATTTCCTTAACAATCGCTTCCAATTTATCATCAGTGTAATATGGGTCCTCACCTGACTGGAGCACGAGCGCCTGAAACCCGTGCGAGACGGCCTCGTCAACTGCGGAGAGGATTTCGGATATCTTCATCCGATAGCGCCTAAGATCTTTATTGCCGCTCCTTATCCCGCAATAAAGACAATCGCACCGGCAGAAATTCGAAAATTCTATGATGCCGTGAACGCAGCAGGAATTGTCCTGATGCTCCTGCCTTATTGCATTCGCCCGTTCGTAAAGATTCTTCGGATCGCGGGCGAGCTTCTTGTCCTGTTCCTTGAGTTTAAAAAATATATCTTCCCAGGTTTTTAAGACCTCACCCGCTTCTTCTTCGGAAATTTTCCTGATCAGAAAGCCGCCCTGCGCATAAACGTTGTCGCCGACGGCCACGTCTTCCAGCAAATCGATATGGGCCTTGCGTCTCTCGCCGAAGTAATCGACGGTAGCGGTGCGGCCGCTGATATCTACAACCCTGCCTGGAATTGCATAGCACATAACTTTATTGCCTCGCGCGGAGTAGGTATGCTAATAGGCATTTTAATGCAATTTGTAAAAAAGATAATTATTGTGGGCTGCCTGCTAATCCTTTCCAATTCAGCGATTGCGGCCACCCTCCCTTCTCCAACAGGCTATGTCAATGATTTTGCTAATGTTTTGGACGGCTCGACAAAAAACCAGCTTGAACAATTTCTCACCGCCTTTGAGGCGAAGACCGGTGAAGAAGTCGCGGTCGTCACGGTTGAATCTCTGGAAGGCGCACCCATCGAAGATTACGCCGTCAGGCTCTATCAGCAGTGGGGGATCGGTAAAAAGGGAAAAGACAACGGCGTCTTGATCCTTGTGGCGCCGAACGACCGCCAGGCCAGAATCGAAGTGGGCTACGGACTTGAGGGCGTCATCAACGATGCGATGGCCGGACGCATCATCCGCGATCAGATGATACCCGCCTTCAGGGAGGGCAACTACGGCGCCGGCATACTCCAAGGCACGCAAGTGGTTGTTTCCATACTCGCAAAAGACGCGGGCATTCAGTTAAACACGGGTGCGGAACCGGCATCCGGCGAGGCGTACCAGACACCGCACAAGAGAGGAATCGCCCACAAAATCTTTTCCGTCCTGATGTTTTTCTTCCTCGCGTATCTGTTTATCAGGCACCCGTGGCTCTTCCTCTTTTTTCTCTCCGGCATGGGCGGCGGCGGAAGAAGGGGCGGATTTGGCGGAGGGTTCGGGGGATTCGGCGGAGGGCTGTCGGGAGGCGGAGGAGCATCCGGGAGATGGTAATTAAAGGAGGTAATATGACCCCACATGAATTTGCACACAAATTGGAGAAGGTCTGTGAGGGGAACCTCGAATCGGTGGTCTTATACGGTTCCGCAGTTGGAACGGATTTTTCCAAAGAATATTCCGACTACAATTTGATAGTCGTCTTAAAAGACCCCTCGCCCGCAAGTCTTTCAAAGATGGCTAAAGTCGTGCGCAAGTGGGTGAAGCACGGGAACCCCCCGCCGCACATCTTTGACCCTAAACACATCGAGCAATCAAAAGACGTCTTCCCTCTGGAATTTATCGATATCGCGGACCGGCATGAATTGCTTTTCGGAGTCGATCACTTCAAAGACATGAAAATTGATCGTTCAAATCTCCGTCACCAGTGTGAAAGCGAACTCAAGGGGAAACTGCTCCACCTTCGCGCGCTCTACACGACGAACTGCCACAAACCCAAGCGTGTCGCGGAGATGATGCTCAAATCGTTTCCGTCTTTCATAGCCGTCTTTCGCGGCGTCGCGCATCTTCTGGGCGAGGTGCCAGAAAAGGACAGCCGCAGGCTCATAGAGCAGATTGAGAAGAAAATTGAAATCAATCCGCAGATCTTCATGGATCTGATTCTGGTCCGCGAGGGAAAGGCGTTTCTGCCGAGAAAGACGGAGGCGATAATCGCATTTGAGAAATACTTGACAGAGATACAAACGATTACTAGTTTCGTGGACCGGTTAACTTGAATGTCATTGCGAGCGAAGCGAAGCAATCCCATGAGATTGCTTCGGCCCTTTGGGCCTCGCAATGACGCACGGAGGCAATATGAAAAAAGTGTGGTGGATAGTCGGAATTCTGGTTTTGCTCGTTCTCATCATCGGCGGAAGCTGTGTCGGCAAATATAACCAGCTTGTGACGTTCAATGAAAACGTTTCGACCTCATGGGCGCAGGTTGAAAATGTCCTGCAGAGGAGAAACGATCTTATCCCGAATCTTGTGAACACCGTCAAGGGATATGCCGCGCAGGAGCAAAAGGTGTTCATCGATGTGACGGAAGCGCGCGCCAAGGTCGGCGGTGCAACGACAATCCCGGATAAGGTGGCGGCCAATAACCAATTGACCGCCGCACTTTCACGCCTGCTGCTCGTCGTTGAGAATTATCCGCAGCTTAAATCCAACCAGAACTTTTTAGCGCTTCAGGATGAGCTTGCAGGAACCGAAAACCGGATCGCAGTCGAACGCATGCGCTATAATGATGCGGTGAGGGCATATAACACGTTTGTCCGCATGTTCCCGAACAACATCATCGCCGGCATCTTCGGCTACGCGAGAGAAAATATCTATTTCAAGGCGGTCGAAGAGGCAAAGACGGCACCGAAGGTCGACTTCGGAATGACGCCACAGGGGCCGAAATAATTCCGATTTAGACTCGAGACGCAAGACACAAGACCCGAGACCAAAAATCTCGGGTCTTTTTTGCTTTGCTTGCCTTGCTTGCTTTTCTCGCCTTTCTCGCTCTTTCCTATATTTTACCTTCAAAAACCCGTGAAACTCTTTGACGAATAACGGAAAATTGTGTATTATGAGGCTCAAGGTCGTAAATTGCTCTTAATATTCAACTACTTACATGGAGGGGGCCATGAAAAAACGGGGGATAATAGCAATATTAGCAGGGTGCGTGCTTGTATCACTCGCCATTTTCTCCATCGGCTGCGGAAATAATGGCGGTGCGGGCGGACAGATAAGGGATCCCGGCTTCATGGATCCTCTGTTTTCGCCGGATATAGACCTGCCCGGAGATACTGACGGCGACGGCATTCCGGACAACATGGACAATTGCCCCACCGTTGCCAATCCCGATCAGCTCGATCAGGATTCCGACGGCAAAGGCAATGCGTGCGATAGTGATCTGGACGGCGACGCGATACCCAACGGCTCCGACAATTGCCCCACGGTTCCAAACAATAACCAGTCAGACAGGGACGGCGACGGTCTGGGCGACTTCTGCGACGACGTCTTCGACGATCAGGACGGCGACACAATCGGTGACGACATCGACAATTGTCCCGCCGACGCAAACACAAATCAGGCTGACTTCGACCGCGACGGCATTGGAGATGTTTGTGACGACGACGTCGATGGCGACGGTGTGAACAACGCGGCTGATAACTGTGAATTCGTACCGAACCCAGATCAGACGGACACTGATACCGATGGTATGGGCGACGCCTGCGATCCTGATGATGACAATGACGGGATTTTAGATGACACTGATAACTGCCGCATAGTCCCCAATCCGGCACAGGAAGACAACGACCACGACGGCATAGGCGATGCCTGCGACGCAGACGATGACAATGACGGGATTCTCGACGGCCCCGACAACTGCGATTTCACGGCCAATCCGGGTCAGGGCGATCTTGACCTCGACGGTGTCGGCGACGCTTGCGATGATGACATCGACGGCGACGGTATCCCCAATAACTTAGACAACTGCGTCACCACTGCTAATCCGGGTCAGGAAGACGCCGACAGCGACGGCATCGGCGACGTGTGCGACGGTGACCGCGATGGCGATGGAATCCCGAATGGTCCGGATAACTGCCCAGACACGCCAAACGCCGATCAGGCAAACAACGACGGCGATGTATTCTCTCCTGTCGATTCATCAACGGGCGGCGATGTCTGCGACGTTGATGACGACAACGATGGAGTCCTCGACGGACCCGACAATTGTCAATTCGTTTCGAATCCCGGACAAGAAGACGAGTCCGATCATGACGGCATCGGCGAAGCTTGCGACCCGGACGACGACAACGACACCGTACCTGACGTGAACGACAATTGTCAGATGGATGCCAACCCGGGTCAGGAAGATGAATCCGACCACGACGGCATCGGAGAAGTCTGCGATCCGGACGATGACAACGACGGGATACTGGACGACGGCGATCTGTCCGGCGGCATAGGCGACAACTACTGCACCGGCGGCAACAATGTGAACTGCGACGACAACTGCCAGTTCGCGGTCAACGCGGATCAGGCAGACAACGAAGGCGACGAGATCGGCGATGTATGCGATCCTGACGACGACAACGACACGATACTCGACAACGGCGACGGCGACGATATCATAGGTAACCATCCCTGCCGCGGTTTCGGTTCCAAGTACTGCGCCATAAATGCGGGCAGTCCGGATTGCAGCGATGAGAACACGCACACCGCCTGCGACGACAACTGCCAGTTCAATGTCAACACGGAGCAAATCGACATAGACTACGACGCGATCGGAAACGTCTGCGATCCTGATATGGATAACGACACAATCCTCAATGCGGCTGACAACTGCCCATTCATGCCCAACGAGGACCAGATGAACTTCGATCTCGGCTTTGCGCCGTTTGCGGGACCCAATGGCGTGGTTCCTGGGGACACATACGGCGACACCTGCGATCCGGATGACGACGCCGACAGCGTCCTGGATTTCCAAGATGTGTGCCCGTATAGCAGAGATTGCTGGTAGGAAGCGGCAGTCCTTCGCGATGCGCCGGTTTCCGAAAGGGAACCGGCGCTTTTATTTTCGGTTGAACTCAATTTTCATCTCTGTTAAATGCAAAATCTGCCACAGAGACACGGAGACACAGAGAAATACAAAAAAATAGTTTTGTTTCCCTCTGTGCCTCTGCGCCTCTGTGGCGAATTTAAAAGGGGGGATCATGTATCCAATCGCAATGGGAATTCTGCTTCTGCTGGGGCTGGCCGCATTCGCCTACACCGCATACAACCGCATAGGACTTCTTCTTGCAGCCCAAGGGAAAGGGGACGTTTCCCTTTCCAAAATGGGAAACGTCCCCATCCGCATTTGGTGGACAATTGAATTCGCATTCGGACAGCTGCGCCTGCTCATCCGTGAAAGAAAATGGGGCCTCATGCACGCGTTCATCTTCTGGGGCTTTCTGGTCGTTGCGATCCGCTCGGTCACGCTTTTTGGACAGGGATTCTCACCGACATTCCATCTTCCGCTGCTTAGCGGCTGGCTTGGCAATATCTACACACTCACAAAGGATATCTTTCAGGTTTTAGTGACAACCGGCGTTGTGGTTCTTTTATTCCGCCGAATCGTTATCCGCCCGAAACGCCTCACCCTTTCAATTGAAGCGGATCTGATACTCGCCGCGATCGCCATCCTCATGATCACCGATTTTTTTATGGAGGGGGCTGAAATCGCCAAGACATGGACTCCGCAGGCGGTCTGGAGCCCGGTCGGAATGTGGATCGCGGGCATATTTACAGCGGCGCGAACATCTCCGGAGGCATTGCACACGTGGTTCACCGTCAATTACTTCATACATACAGCCGGCATCCTGGCTTTTTTGAATTACCTCCCTTACGGAAAACATTTTCACATAATCACATCGATCCCGAACGTTTTCCTGAAAAAAACCGCGCCGGCCGGTGCGTTGTCGAAAATGAATCTCGAAGATGAAAGCGTAACGACTTTTGGAGTCGAGAAAATAAATCAGTTCAACTGGAAGCAGATGCTCGACATGTACAGCTGCACGGAGTGCGGCAGGTGCGAGGACCAGTGCCCCGCATGGGCCACCGACAAGCCGCTCTCGCCCAAGAAATACATGATCGCGATACGCGACCATCTCTATAAAAACGCCGGCAAGGTCATGAAAAAGAAGGACGACCTTCCTGCCATCGTGCCGGAGACAGTTGAGCCGGACATCCTCTGGTCGTGCACCACATGCCGCGCGTGCGAAGAGGCCTGCCCCGTTTTCATCGAATACGTGGATAAAATCATAGATCAGCGCAGAAACCTCGTTCTGATGCAGGGCGCGATGTCTCCGGAAGCCCAAACCGCCTTGAGAAATATCGAAACCAATTCCAATCCGTGGGGCATAGGATTTTCAACGCGCGGCGACTGGGCCCGCCACTACAGCGTCGGCGGGCAGGCGAAGGATCTGGGCGTAAAGACTCTGGCAGAAGACAAGAATGTTGAATACCTCTACTTTGTGGGCTGCGCCGGATCGTTTGACGAGCGCGCAAAGAAGGTCTCGCGCGCATTTGTAAAGCTTCTGCAAAAAGCGGGCGTGAGCTTTGGGATTCTTGGCGCGGAAGAGAAATGCACGGGAGATTCCGCGCGCAGGATCGGCAACGAATATCTCTTCCAGATGCTGGTAAAGGATAACGTCGATACGTTTAATAAATACGGCGTGAAAAAAGTGATAACGACCTGCCCGCACTGCTACAACACGATCAAAAATGAGTTCCCGCAGTTCGGCGGAAACTATGAGGTGATCCACCACACGGAGCTTCTGTCGCAGCTGATCAAGGACGGAAAACTTAAAGCCGCGGCTTCGATGCACGGCAAGACCGCAACATATCACGATTCATGCTATCTCGGACGCTACAACGAGATCTATGAAGCGCCCCGTGACATCCTCAAGACAATTCCAAACCTCCACGTCGAGGAGATGACACTATCGCGCGACATGGGCCGCTGCTGCGGCGCCGGCGGCGGAAGGATGTGGATGGAGGAAAAACTCGGCACGCGCATCAACCACAAGCGGCTGGAAGACATTCAAAAGACGACGTCGGCCACGATAATCGCAACCGCATGCCCGTTCTGCCTCACGATGCTTTCAGACGCGGTGAAAGAGAAGAACGTCGCCGATATGGAAACGTTTGATGTTGCCGAACTGCTGGCGCAGAATCTTTAGCGCTTTTTACGCAGGACCTTATACATGCTGAAGGCTGCAAGGACGATAATAATGCCCCAGCCCAGTATCATAAAGATGTAGCCGTTTTTTGTCATGCGGGCACCCTCTTCTTTCTTGCCCATGCTATCTTGACCAAGATCGCGAAGAGAACGAAAATAAATATCAAAAGGGCCCTTGCGCCCCACATGCAGCATTTCGTTTCGTATTCGATGCCGTCCATCCAGATGACCCTCGGCGCGTGCTGCCAGATCCATGCGACAAACAAAATCAGAAGATAGATCGGCGTGACATACTTGATTATGAATTTGAAGATAATCGGGATGCGGATTTCGGCCGCGTGTGTCAGCTCATTCCACCCCTTCTTCATTCCGAATATCCATGCAAAGAGGATCGATTCGATCAGAGCGAACAGCGGCAGCGCGACGGTCCCCGACCAGAAATCCATTTCATCCAGAAATCCGCGGCCGAGCAAAAATATCACCGGCTGGCAGCCGATAAAAAGAAAGACCATGCAGATCAAAACGGTCTTCTTCTGGGACAGGCCGAACTCGTCTTTTAAAAACGCCACGGCCGGCTGCATGAGCGCCACGGACGACGTGATACCTGCAATAAAGAGGAGCAGAAACCAGATGGCGCCGAAGATTTGTCCCGCAGGCATCTGCTGGAATATCAGGGGCATCGCCTGGAAACCCAGGTTGAACGCCCCTCCCGCCGCTATTGCCTGCGTGGCCACAAGGCCGAAGAACGCGCAGGCAATCGGGATCGCAATCGTTCCGCCGCAGATCACCTCTGCAAACTCGTTTGTAGAGACCGTGGCAAGGCCCGAAAGCGCTATGTCTTCATCCCTCTTGATGTAGCTTGCGTATGTCTGGATGATCCCCCAGCCGCAACTTAATGTGAAAAATATCTGCCCCGCCGCCGCAAGCCAGACCTTTGCATCTTTGAGGCGCGAAAAATCGGGGTTCCATATAAAGCCCAGCCCCGTCCAGACCGACCTGTCAGGATATGCGGGATCGGGTGTTCCGACCATAAAGACGCGCACGACCAGTATGATTGCAAATATGAAGAGAAGCGGCATCGCGACCTTCGCCAGTTTCTCGATGCCCGCTGAAACGCCCTTCGCGATCACATAGGTGTTGATCGCGAATGTTATCAAAAAGAAAAGATACGCATAGCCTATCCCCGAAAAAAAGCTGTTCGACTCCAGCCCCTGATAGCCGTGAAGAAACTGCCTCATCGCCTCCTGCGAGGTGTTCCCGAAATATTTTCCCGTGAGCGAAAAGAAGCTGTAGGCCAGGGTCCACGATTCGATATAGCAGTAGTACATGAAAATGCTAAGCGGGATGAATATGCCCAAAACACCCAGGTATTTTGAGACGCGGTTTTTCCAGAGAAGCTCCATCATCCCCGGCGTCGTGCCGTGCCCGTGGACCCCGCCCATCCTACCGACCGCAAGATCCACCCACATGAGAGGCAAACCCAAGAGAACCAGCGCCAGAAAATACGGGATCATGAATGCCCCGCCGCCGTTTTGCGCCGCCTGAACGGGGAAACGCAAAAAATTTCCGAGGCCGATGGCGTTTCCGGCCAGCGCCAGAATCAAACCGATCTTAGTAGCCCAGTGATCGCGAATGTGGTTGACCATATGGACCTCTTTGTCATTGCGAACGAAGTGAAGCAATCTCATGGGATTGCTTCGTCGCTACGCTCCTCGCAATGACATATTCAAAGATATTTTTCAATCGTGCTTTGCAAATCATGGCGGCAGATGAAGTCGGAAAGGTAATCTGTCTTTTCGGTGGAAAATGTCACCAGAGGCGACCTGTCGTATCTGGATATCCATCGTTTATAAAGCTTTTCGAGTTTCAGCAAATATTCATCGGGCACCGCCTTCTCCATCGCCCTGCCCCGTCTTTCAATGCGCTTTTTCAGCGTTCTTATAGGGCACTCAAGATAAATCATGATGTCCGGCGGATTTATCGCATTGAGCATCGTGGCATAGAGATCCTTATAGGTCCCGAATTCCTCTTTTGACATGTAACCTATTTTATAAAGATTTGTCGCAAAGACTTCCGCGTCCTCGTAGATAGTACGATCCTGAACGACGGTTCCCGGATGGCGGTCCAGTTCCTGATGGATGCGAAACTTATGCGTAATAAAATGCATCTGCGAATGGAACGCCCAGCGCTTCATGTCCTTATAGAAGTGCGTGAGATATGGATTGATCTCGTTTGGTTCGAAAAATGGCTTTAACTTGTAGTGGCGGCACAGGAAATCGGTGAGGGACGATTTTCCCGATCCCATATTGCCGGCGACTGCTATGTATTTAGTCGCCATATGCTTCCTTCTCCAACACTCTCGCTGCGACCGTTTCCAGAAGCGCGTCGGTATCTGCAGATGCAAATTTTACAATGCGGTCGAACGCCTTGAGATAAGGCCCCGCCGCCTGCTCACCCCCCTCCGCAATATTGACAAGCGCCTGTTTTGCGCGTGACGCCAGAACCGGCGCCCTTTCCGCGATTGCGGCGGCCGCAGCCGCTTCATGGACGGTCGATTTTGTCTTCATCGCGCGTATCAGGCCCGATTCCAATGCATAGACATCGATTATGAGATCTGAAATCAGCGCCAGCGTCGCCTGATGCGCCTCAAGTGCCGTCGTGTATTTTTGAACCGCAACTCCGGCCACGTAAATTGCAAGGCGCTTCAGCCTTTCGACCTGATCCACCCATATTCCAAGCGGCTGTGATAGATCAGCTTCCGGGAATCCCGTGCGAAGTTGCGCCAGAATCTCCTGAAGCCTCGTCATCATGTCAATTTTTCCCGACATCGTGCGCTTGATCAAAGTTCCCGTTATGATGAGACGGTTGATTTCATTTGTTCCCTCAAATATCCTGTTTATTCGGCAGTCGCGAAGGTGATGCTCCACCGGATAGTCGCGGATGAATCCGTAGCCGCCGAACGTCTGGACCGCTTCATCGGATATCCACCACAAAGCTTCGGAGCCGAAGACTTTTGCGATTGACGCCTCAATTGCGAATTCCTCGATCGCGTCCACTTTGCTTTGGGAGGCCTCAAGGGCCTTGTCCAATGCGCCGGCGTAACGGTAAACGAGCGACTCCGCCAGATATGTGAGAATGGCGCTCCTTGCGATCTTCTGCCTGATCAATTCGAAGGATGCGATCGGTTTTCCAAACTGGAACCTCTGGTTGGCATACGGCGCCATGTGTCCTATCACGCGCTTCATCGCGCCGACGCACGCAGCTCCGAGCTTCCATCTGCCGATGTTCAAGACATTGAAGGCGATCTTGTGGCCTTTGCCGATCTCGCCCAGGACGTTTTCGACCGGAATCTTGGCATCGGTTAGAGTGATTGAAACCGTGGATGTCCCGTGCAGCCCCATCTTCTCCTCTTCCTTGCCGTGGGAGACGCCTTCGAATCCCTTTTCGACAAGGAATGCGGTGAAATGTTCTCCGTCGACCTTTGCAAAAACTGTTATCAGATCCGCAATGCCGCCGTTGGTGATGAAAATTTTCTCGCCGTTTAAGATGTAATGTTTTTTATCGGGAGAAAGTGTCGCCTTCGTCTTGCCGGCAAGCGCATCCGTGCCTGCGTTCGCCTCCGTCAATGCATATGCGGCAAGCATCTCGCCGGATGCCAGTTTCGGGAGATAGCGCTTCTTCTGATCCTCATTGCCGTAATAGAGGACGGGGAGCGTTCCGATGCCTGTGTGGCACATGAACGCGACTGAAAATGACGTGTCGTGAGTGATATTCTCGGCGATTACAGTCGAGGCGACCTTGCCGAGTCCCAGGCCGCCGTATGTTTCAGGGACCTCTACCATCAAAAGCCCCTGCTCCCCCGCGGCCTTCAGAAGCTGCGGCACGAGCCCGGGCTCTTTTACCTCGATCCTCTCCGCTTTTGAAAACACCTCGCGCGTCGAGAAGCGCGCCGTGGTGGAACCCAGCTCCTTCTGCTCAAAGGAGAGTTCCTCGGGAATGAAAATATCGGTGGCGGCAACGGGTAGAAGCAGGAAGGAGCCGCCCTTTATGAAAGATGCCATTTTATTCCTGTAAAAGTTTTTTAAACTTTTCGGTCAATATCGGAACGACCTTAAAAAGATCGCCGACGATGCCGTAATCCGCCTTGGAAAAGATCGGCGCCTCCGGATCCTTGTTGATCGCAACAATCACCTTCGATGTGCGCATGCCCGCCAGATGCTGGATCGCGCCTGAAATTCCGCACGCGATGTAGAGCGTCGGGTTGACCGTTTTGCCGGTCTGTCCGACCTGATGGTCATGCGTCGCGTAACCCGCGTCGACGGCGGCACGCGAAGCGCCGACAGTAGCCCCGATCGCCTTCGCAAGTTCCTTTATCAGCTTGAAATTATCTGTACTTCCCATAGCGCGTCCGCCGGAGACGATCCTCTCGGCCTCCGTCAGATCGAGCATCCCCGTTTCCGCTTCGACAATATCTTTCACACGCGCCTTTATTGTTCCGGGGTCCGCAGTGAACGCAACCGTCTGTGGAGAATCGGACTGCGGCTGCGGGACCGGATAGGCATTGGGCCTTGATGTCGCCATCTGCGGCGCCCCTTCAGGCACCGCATCTATAATCGCCTTTCCCGCATAGACCGGACGGCGCACGGCCAGCTTTCCATTCTGAATCGTTATGTCGGTGCAGTCGGATGCCAGGCCGACGTTCAAACGCATTGCCGTCCGTGCAAGCAGATCCTTTCCGAACGACGACGCGGTCCCCAAAACAACCGCCGGCTTTTCCGATTGGATCACGTCGCCCAATACCTTTGCGTAACCTTCGCTAGAATAATTTTTGAGCTCCGGATGTGAGGCCGTGATGACCTTGGAAACGCCGTAATGGCCTAAATCCTTTGCGATCGAATCAACTCCTTCGCCTATGAGGAGGGCCGCGACATTGCCGCCCAGCTCTTTTGCGAGTTGTGCTGCCTTGCCCGCCAATTCGATAGAATACTTTTTGAGTTTGCCGTTCGCGTGTTCCGCTACGATCAAAACGTTTCCCATGAATTCCTCCTATTAGATTCCTCCCCTTTGTAAGGGGAGGATAGGTGGGGTAGCTCTACCTCCCCTATCCCCTCCTTACAAAGGAGGGGGAATTTAGATCACCTTGGCTTCCTCTCTTAACAAACGCACCAGTTCCGCTGCCGCCTCTTCCGGCTCGCCCGGAATAATCTTTCCGCCCTGTCTTTCAGGCGGAAGCGAATATTTTGATATTGTGAGGCGCGGTTTCTCTCCGCCCAAAAGATCGGTCGCCTTGAGTTCGGCAATGGGCTTTGATTTCGCCTTCATGATACCCGGAAGCGATGCATAGCGGGGTTCATTCAGGCCTTTTTCGCAGCCGACAACGATCGGAAGGTTTGCTTCAATCATCTCTTTTGTCCCGCCGGCGACCGGTCTCTGAAGCGTCGCTGTCTTATCGTTGATCGTGAATTTTTCCACGGGTGTCACATGCGGCCAGCCGAGTTTTTCGGCAACGCCGATCAGAACTTGCGCGCTGTCGTCGTCCACCGCCTGCTTGCCGGCAAAGATGATTTCGAACGATTCATTTTTTGCGGCACCCGCCAAAACAACAGCCGTAGTATACGGATCAAGATCGACGCCTGTCGTGTCGATCCTGATGCCGCGGTCGGCGCCCATGGCAAGCGCCTGCCTGATAGCCTCGGTTGAGCGCGCGGGGCCGGCGGTCACTATCACAACCTCTCCGCCCGCCTTCTCTTTCAGGCGCAGGGCCTCTTCCACCGCATACTCATCGTATGGATTGATCACCCACTTGACCTCGCCCTCTTCGATTCCCTTGCCGTCGGCACGGATTTTTATCTTCGTCTCCGTATCCGGCACCTGTTTGAGCAGGACTCCTATTTTCATGAAAATCCTCCTTATTCATTAACAATGAAGGTCAAGATCGAGGTCAAGGTCGAGAACAAGCATCCTTGTCTTGACCTTAACCTTAACCTCGACCTTTTTCCGACTAACACACGAAAATAATCAGTGCAAGGTTAAGATGGCAAAAGCGGGATGCCGTCTATGTGGCCTGGGATGGGGATTCCAAGTGAGCTTAAAATTGTGGGGAAAATATCGACGGTTCTGGCGGGGCGGTCTCCAAAGGGTTTGTTGCAAACAAGCGGGACCATCATGTGGCTCTTATGAAGCGATCCATGAGATGCCTTATGCTCCGGGTTTTCGTATTTCAGACGCAGATCATAGCCGGGTGCGGCGCTCAAAACCACATCTCCCGCTCGGGGGGCCGTAAAAATATGCGCAAGCTGAAACGGCGCGTCGGGGTAATCCGACTCGAAAGTCAAATCCAGAGATTTTTGCGGATTCAAATCCCTGGGCAACTTTGGATAGCCGAATGGATCGCTGCCGGCCACTTCATAATGAATGCTGTGGCCGTCAATGAAGATCCTGGCCTCGCCCCTTTTACTCAAAACATCCACACCGCCGTCGGCGTTTCTGCAGGATACGATATCCACCGCCTCTTCATTTAATAGATCCTCCAGAAAATTGGGCGCCAGCCGTTCAAGTTCTCCCCGCACAGTGTGTCTCGTCCATCCGTCATGATTTTTGAAATAAATATGAGTCATGCCGTTGCCTGAAACCATGTTTGCCGCGCGTTTTCCTTTCTTGTCGAAGATGAGCGGATAAAAAAATGCGGGCAGGTCGTGTTTTTCAAGAAACGCATTCACGCAGAAGTGGTTATCGGTCTTTGAAAGGCCGTGATCGGAAACCAGCCAGAGCTGCGTCGATTCCCATTCCCCTTTTTTGCTCAAAAACTCTGCGATCTCTCCGACTGCGCCATCGAGCCATTTGTACCGTTCAAGCACTTTTTCATGACGGGGGTGTGTGAGGTGCGAATATTCATCGATTCCGGGAAAAACCGTAAATAGATATCTGCAGCCCTTTTTCAAAACTTCGATGGTCTTCTCAAGCGCCGCCTCGTCGGGCAATCCCCAATGGTCGGTCAGATGCGCATAATACCAATACCAGATGCGGGAATATCTTGTCCGGTTCCTCCCCCCTCTTGCTCCGCGCGTGATGGGATTGAAAATGCTGTATGATTCGGGAACCAGCTCGAAGATCGTTTTGACATGCGGGTTTATGTCGCGGCCCATGAGATAACTCTCAAGGCCGACATAGCTTCTGTGGCGTGAAACGGAAAAACGGCTGTTTTCGAATTGAACTTTGTCGAACCAGCGGATGCCCGGAACATTGCAGGTTCCGGGAAACGCCCCTGTCAAGAAAGGCAAATATGCGGGGCCTGTGGTTGACGGGAAGCTTGTTACGGATTTCAGGGCCGTTCCTTTGTCCGCCAGCCACTTTGAAATTTGCGGAAGCAGGCCGCGGTTCAAGAGATCAAAAAAGACGTCTGCCCTCGCCCCGTCGGCAAGCAACACAATGCAGCGCACAATACCTCCCCTTTGTAAGGGGAGGCAAGGTGGGGTAGATCTACCTCCCCTTTCCCCTCCTTACAAAGGAGGGGGATCAACCGTTATCCCGCCGTTTCTTTTGAATCTCATCGAGCTTCTCTGTCATCCTGCGGACCAAGTCCTGATAGCCGTGCTTTTTGATTATGGAATCGAACTGATATTTATAATTGTCGACGAGGCTCGCCTCATCGACAATGACATCGAATATCTTCCACTCGCCGTCCTGCCGCTTAAGCTTATAGTTGAGTGAGATATCTATATTTTCAGATGGAATGATGACTTTTGTGCGCGTGAAAGCGACTGTCTGCTTGGGATCCATAAATTTGTCGCCCCTGTAGACCACCCGGTATTTCTTTGCCGACTTGCTCTTGGCCGCAATCTGCTCTTTTGAAAAGAGCGCCTTTTCCTCCAGCAGATCGTTTAAAAGTTTCACAAATTTGTCCTGCTCTTCAGGCGTAATTTCGTTCCAGTGTTTTGCCAGTGCGAGCCTTGAAAGTTCGCGCAGATCAAATGTGCCGTGGATAATTTTTTTCTTGAGCGCACGGTTCTCTTCCTCCTGCTCGGCTGTAAGCTTTGTGCCTATGTTGAAATCGTCGAGCATGCCGTCCAGCTCCTGGATGGCCTTTGTCGGCGTGCTTTTTGCGGAAACAGTTACTGCTTCTTTTGCCGTGGTCTGCGCTATTGCGGCGATCTCCTGCCCCTTTGCCCCGCCGCCGTTGACGGATACACTTATAAAAATAAGTGCTGTTGTAACTACTGCCGCCAAAATTTTGCGTCCCTCGTCCCTCGTCCCTCGTCCCTCTAACTTCATCCTTCCTCCTTATTCTTTTGCTATATCCTCGGGCTCATCCGTAGAAAACATTTCGTATTCATCCATATTCAGCGTAGGAGTCAACCGCTCATAATCGATTTGTCCCACCTTCTGCTCGAGATCCGCCAGCGACAAATTGTATTCAAAAACCGCATGGAAATACTGTCCCCGCGTGAGAAGAACAAGTTGCAGCGCGTCAGTGTAATCCTTCTCCTCGCCGATGCCGATCTCGTAATTCGTCTTGGACAAAAACATCATCTGACGGGCCATGGACTCCGCTTTTTTGGCCCTTTTGACGTCATCCCTTTTTCTGGCCGCTGTGAGATATGACTTCTCCATATCAAGCTTCAATCCCTTCTCGGCGATCATTTTTTCATAGACGGCCTTGAAATATTCCGCCTTCGCCTTCTTTATCCTTCCGAGTCCGCCGTGTATATCGAGCGTCCCCGACAGCTGGAGGCCGAAGCCCGCCCTCGAATAATTAAACGGATCGTTGAAATCGTCCTGGAAGGCCAGATTTCTTATGGGCGACGTGGTCCTTCCGATTTCAACGAAAAACGCCATGCCCGCCTTCGGTCCCATTTTCTGCTTTTCCAGCGTATACTGCTTCTTTCTTGTATCCACGCCTATGTCCAAAAGATGCATTTCCGGCCTGTGTTCGATAGATGCCTGCATGTATTTTTCAAGCGACGAAAGTTCGGCCAACACGGGTTTCAAAAGGCCGTCGGCGATTTTAAACTTTATCTCCGGATCCAGCCCCATCTGGATCCTCAATCCCTCATACGCGAGCTCTTTGTTTTGCACCGTCTCCGCAAGACGCTTTTCCAGATCCACCTTGAAAACTTTGAGCTTTAAGAGATCATAAGGCGAATGTTTCGGGATTTCCTCTCCCTCTTCGCCTTTGAGTTCGTTGCCTATCTTATCAACCGCGTCTGCGAGGAGTTTGTCCAGTTCACCCGCCAGCAGAATAGCATTGTAGAGCTGCTTGACCACAAAGGTCGTGGCCTCGCGCTCCTTTGTCTCATTTTCTTTCGATGCGGCCACACCGTTTTCGGCAAGCCGCTTTGCCGTGAGCAGCTGGCCTGAAGCAAACGCCGGCATCCCCACCGCGAATCTGATGCTGTTGAAAAGCGCCAGCTCTCCTTCAAAAAATGCGTCAAAGGCGCGCGTCGCGTCTGTCGGAACGGGGGCAATCCGATATTGATAATCGATAATGGGCCACCATGCGGCCTTGGCTTCAGACAATTGGCCCTTGGCCGCTTCAATCCCAAGGCCTGCCCCGATTACCTTCTGATTGTTTTCAAGGGCCATCTTGACACAGTCATCGAGCGACAAGACAAGTGTCCCGGCCGCAGAGATATCCGCACCTTGGGCATAAGACACCCTGCCAAGGGGATAGCATAAATAAAGGGCCGCTAAAGCCATCCATAAAAAAATACGCCGGTTAGGCATAGAAGGTCACACCCACTAACAAAAGTCCCAAGGGAAATCAACCCTTTCGATGCACCCCGAGCTTAAGCCCCCCGGTTTACTCAGGGTTGATCCTGAGCTGGCGATGCCAAAACACGCCCTTTGGACATGTTTTGGCATCGCAGTCGAAGGATCAATAATTTAAGAGAGGTTTATTTCAGGGTGGGATAAACCCGTTGGTTTTATGGGCAAAGTGACATAAAAGGTGCTTCCCTTGCCCAGCTTGCTCGAAAACCAGAACCTTCCGCCGTGAAGCTCGACAATCCTTTTTGAAATCGCCAGCCCCACGCCCAATCCTTCATGCTCCCTGTCGGCACCGCCGTCGACCTGACAAAATCCTTTAAGGACCGCTTCCTGCTTATCTTCCGGGATGCCGGCGCCCGTATCCGCAACACAAACTTTAAGCATCTCGCCGCATTTCATTGCGCAGACGGTGACTTTTCCGCGCTTTGTGAACTTGGCCGCGTTGTGAAGGAGATGCCAGAACACCTGGCGCAGGCGCGTTTCGTCGCCGTAAACGGAGGACGCATCATCGGCTATATCAATCACAAGCTTGGTTGCCTCGTTAAACTGTATCGACTCCGAAACATCTGAAATCACGCGCTTCAAACCCACTCTCTGGATATTGAGCTCCAAATGGTTCGCCTCGATTTTCGACAGGTCGACGATCGCGTTCACCGTATCCAAAAGGCGCCTGCCCGACTGATGGATCATCGAGATGTGATTTTTCTGATCTTCATTCAAGGGCCCGTCGACCCCTTCCTTCAAAATTTCGGTGAGGCCTATGATGCTATTGAGCGGCGTCCGGAGCTCATGCGAAAGGTTGGATAAGAGCCTGCCCCGCAGCTGCATTGCCTGCTCGAGAGAGAAATTCTGACGCATCAGCGTGTAATTGAGATCGACGTTGCGTATCGTCGAGGTGAAGTAAGAGGACAGCAAACGGAGAAGATCCCGCGTTTCGCGGTCGAAGCTTCCGCTCCTTTTCGTTCCGATGTTCAGTATGCCGTAGAGGTTCTCCCCCAAAAACAGCGGCACGCACGCCTCCGCATTGAACTGCACGCAATATCTCAAGCCGTCGCTTTTAATCTCGGCAAATGACCTTGATTCGACAAGCTGTGAGCGCGTGACCACCATCCGCTTTTTCTCGACCCAGCTAAGAAATGTTTTCACCTGATCGATGTTGAAGGAAAAAGGAGAGAGCCCTTCGGTGGCGGACACCTGAAAATTCCCGGACCCATCGCGAATGAGCAACGACGCTCCTCTGGCGCCCACAGTCCTGCATGTCGCGGTGAGTATTGCGGAATAAAGTTCCTGGAGATTTTTTACGAGGCCCACGCGATCGAGATAATCTGCGAATATGCGGCGGTAATCGTATTCCGGCCTTAAAAGCAGGTAACGCCGGACAAAGCGGACAATCGAGTTCCAGCGGTAAAGTCCTCCGACAATGGCCAAGAGCCCCGTCACTATGCCCGTGGAGGTCCAAATTATAGGCATCGAGGCCGATAAAAACTGCGCTGAAACGTGGACTAATTCCACTTAGATTTCCCCCATTTATAATGAACTATGCATATTATACTGAAACTTCAATGGGTTGACAAGATAATCTCATAAAGTTATGAGCTTTTTTCTCAAACCTATTGATGTATAGGGGAACTTAATATAGTATCCGGACTCATGAAAAAGCGAATCAAGGCCTTCAAATACGCGCTTCCCGTCCTTATCATTTCAATCATAGTTATTGCCGTTGCGGCCTCGCGGCAACTCACCTCTTCCACAAAAAAAGCGGGCTACGCATTGCCCGAAGCCAGATATGTCGCGGCGACACTCGTGGCGGTTCAGAGGGAATATCTGGAAAGGGAGAGGATAAATCCGCGCCAGATGCTTGAAGGCGCCATGGATCAGGTCCAAAGGAAGATACCCGAAATTCTCGCGCAGTTTGAGGGTTCGAAATCCGTTCTCTTCACGGTTGACATGGCCTCCAAGCGCTTTTCATTGAAAGACGTGGATTCGCTCACGGGTCTTCGGAACATACTTCAGGATATCCTCGCCTTCATCGACACACATTATACCGGCGATACGGAGCGTCCGGAAATTGAATATGCGGCGATAGACGGCATGCTTTCGATGCTCGATCCCCACTCCTCGTTCATGCCGCCGAAGGTCTATCAGGAATTCAAAGTCGGGACCAAAGGGGAATTCGGAGGACTGGGAATCGTAATAAGCGTGAAGGACGGAAACCTTACCGTCATTGCCCCGCTGGACGGAACACCCGCAGAAAAGGCGGGCATAAAGGCCGGCGATCACATTATACAAATCGGAGATGAATCTGCGATCAACCTGTCGCTCACGGACGCCGTCAACAAATTGAGGGGAGAAGTCGGGACAAAGATCAAAATTGTTCTCGAGCGCCCCGGGCGCACGGAGCCCATTACACTCACCCTGACGCGCGCGCTCATCAATATAGACAGCGTTCAGCACGCGATACTCGAGCAGAACGGAAAAAGAATTGGATACCTTAAAGTAAAAAACTTCCAGTCGAACACCGATGAAGATGTGGAGGCGGCGCTGGGGGATTTTCACAAAGAGGGTGCGAAGATCGACGGCCTTATTCTCGACATGCGCAACAATCCCGGCGGCCTTCTGAATCAGGCTGTGGATCTGGCCGATCGCTTCATAAAAAAAGGAACCATTGTTTCAACTGTGGGTGTTGGCGGGCAGGTTTTAGACAGCAGCGAGGCCCATGAAGAGGGCACGGAACCCGCCTACCCCGTCGCCGTGCTGATCAACGAGGGATCGGCCTCCGCCTCCGAGATCGTCGCGGGAACCTTAAAACAATTGAATCGTGGAATAGTCATCGGGAAGCGCTCCTTCGGCAAGGGATCGGTTCAGACGATATTCGAGGTTGGCGGCGGCGCGGCCGTGAAACTCACGATAGCCAAATATCTGCCGGCCGGCACACTTTCGATACAATCCGTCGGCCTCTCCCCGGATGTCGAACTCCTGCCGGTGACTGTCGACCGCAAGGCGATGGATCTTGTCGAGGACGAACCGGTGAGCGAAAAGAGTCTGGAAAAACACCTGGTAGAGGAAGCCAAGGTGGAGCCCCCCTCTTACCGTGTGAGATTCCTGCTTCCAAAGAGTGAAGAGACGGAAGAGGCGCGGAGCCTGAAGGAATACGCGAAGAAACCGAAGATCGAAGATGATTTTGCGGTCCAGCTTGCCCGCAAGATTCTGATCGACGTGAGCGATACGAACCGCAAGAAAATGATCGAGGAGATAAAGGCGCCGATTGAGGAGGCCGAAGCGGGTCAGGAAGCCGAAATCGCAAAGGGCCTCAAGGCGTCAGGAATCGACTGGAGTGTCGGCCTTGCTACGGGGAAACCGCAGCTGAAAGTCGCGTTTGACATTAAGAAAGGCGCTGCGCCGATCAAGGATATCAAGGCCGGAACCGAAGCGATGCTGGAGCTCACAGTCACAAACATCGGCGACGGTCCGCTCTATAAGCTGATCGGCGTCGGAAAATCCGACTCGCCTTTCCTCGTCAACAAAGAGTTCGTTTACGGAAAGCTGATGCCGGGCGAGACGAAGAGCTGGCAGGCCCCGGCCAAGATACCGGACGCGCTTCCCACGGAAGATATATCGATGGAGGTGAAATTCGAGGACGAGAACAAAAGTATTCCGATAGCGATCAATGCGGTTATCCCGGTGAAGGGAAAGGAGCCTCCGCGCTTTGCATTCAGCTTTAGACCGGGCCAGAGCGGGGCGATAAAAACAAATACTCCCGTTTCATTGAAGTTCAACGTCGTAAACATCGGCAAGGGGTCAAGCAACAAAGACACGGTTGCGCAGATATCCAACAAGAGCGGGGAGGATGTGTTCATAGAGGTGGGCCGCGCACCGGTGGGCGCGCTGCCCGCAGGCGGGTCAAAGAGCGCCGCCTTCCGCTTCCACACGACGCCGCAATTTAAAGAGGACGAGGTGAAGTTTGAATTTGCGGTGTTCGATTCCATGCGCGTCGATATGGTAGACCAGAAAATAAAAATTAAGACGGCGACCGGCGAAACGACGCCCCCTTCGGGCAAACGTTATGAACCGCCGATAATCGAGCTTGGCGCGTTCCCCAAATCGACCGCCGATGAAGAAGTAAAGCTCAAGGGGGTCGTGCGTGACAACGAAGCCGTCCACGATTATTTCGTCTTCGCGGGCGACAAAAAGATTACATACGTTTCGAATCCCCAAAGGACGAACGAAATTCCAATTGAGGTCACCGTCCCCTTGAAACCGGGGGAAAACCTGATAGTGATCGCTGCGCGCGACGCGGACCTGCTCATGGGCCGCACGCTGATCGCGATCCAGAGGACATCCGGCAAGAAAGAAGAAAAGACAGCCGGGGAAATGCTACCGGTTATACCTGGAATTGAGGATTAGCCATGTCCCCTCCCCTTTGTAAGGGGAGGGTGGGGGTGGGGTAGATCTACCTCCCCTCTCCCCTCCTTACAAAGGAGGGGAATTAAATATATGGAACGATATTTTGGTTCTGAAAATGTGACTCGCCCTTTCCGCAATTCAGCCATTGCACTTGGAAACTTCGACGGCGTCCACCTTGGCCACAAATACATAATTTCAAAGACAATCGAGCTTGCAAAAAAGACGGGGGGCGTATCCGTCGTTTACACATTCGATCCCCATCCCGTAAAAATACTGGCGCCCGAAAGCTGCCCTCTTCTGATTCAAACGATTTCCCAGAGGCTTGCCGCACTTGAGGATTTGAAAGTGGACGTCAGTATCGTCGAAAATTTCACGCATGAATTTGCCGCGCAGACCCCGGAACAATTTTTTGAGCAAATACTTATAAAGCGGTTGGGTGCAAAGGCGATAGTTGTCGGCTACGATTTCACGTTCGGCTACCATCGCGGCGGCACGATAGAAGTGCTTGAGGAGCTGGGCAAAAGGCACAACGTGGAGGTCCTTGTCGTCGAGGCGAAGTTTGTGGGCGACCTTCTCTTGAGCTCGACGGAGATCCGCCACTTCGTATCCACGGGAAACGTCGAAGAGGCGGAGCAGATGCTAGGAAGGCCGTTTCGTATCGAAGGCAAAGTTGTGGCCGGCAAGGGGTTGGGCGCCTATCTTGGGGCGCATACTGCAAACATCGAACCGGAAAATGAGCTCCTGCCCGGAAACGGCGTGTACTTGAGTTTAACATATGTCTTCGAGCGACGAGCGACGAGCGACGAGCGACGATGTTGGCCGTCCATAACAAGCATAGGACACAACCCCACGTTCCCCGGCGGACCGTTTTCCGTTGAAACGCATCTCATCGGATTTGAGGGGAAACTTCTGGGGGAAATCATCGCAGTTGATTTTTTAAAAAAGATGCGCGATCAGATTGCGTTCCCGTCCGTCGAAAAATTGCACGGGCAGATAATAAAAGACGTTGAAGAGGCAAGGATCTGGCATGAAAATCGAACACTTTAAATTCGAGACGCCTGCGATCATCGGAATCTTGAGCGACCGGACCGTTTCATCAAATATCAGGCGGCGCCTTGATTCGATTATCAAGAGAAAAAGACTTCCCTATGTGTGCCTCCCCTTCAAAGTCGAATCGAAACATCTGAAGAACGTGATCGCGTGCATGCGGCTCATGGATATCGCGGGGCTTATCGTCATCGGAAGCCATTCGAAGCGAATCAGGCGCTTCATCCCCCGCCTTGACGGCGGCTCAAAAAAAAGCGGCATCGTTAATGCCGTCAAAAGGCAAAGAAAAGAGTTTCATGGATACTGCGTAAATGACGGCCCTTCTTTCTATATGGATGCCGTCAATTTATTGACGAGCAAATCCCCCCCCTTTGTAAGGAGGGGTAAGGGGCGGTAGATCTGCCCCACCCTTGCCCTCCCCATGCAAAGGGGAGGGAGTCGATGACAAATTCTCCTCTTAGAGCGTCAAAAAAGCGTTAAAAGCTGCGTTATTTATACCCCTTTTTCTTCAAAGCGACTTAAATACCCAACAAATTCAACTAGTTAAAAAACCCTCAAAAAGCACGGGCGTGGCATAAAATTTGTAGTCAGAAGAAGGTTGGGAGGAAGGTATGAAAAAGTTAAATGATTTCCCACGGGTGATGGTCGTGGAGGACGACCCTACCTTCGCCTCGTTTTGGATGCGCCTTTTCGACGAGATGGGTATTCATGATTTGAAAATCGTGTCGGATCCGATTGCGGCGATACGCCTTCTGGATAAAGAGGCCTTCACACTGATCATCAGCGATGTGGTCCTGCCGCACGTCAACGGCTATGAGCTTGCCAAGTACGCGTTAAAAAAACAACCCGACATCAAAATAGTTTTGACGACCGGCTATTCGACGGACCTTTCGCGCTTCGACCTGACGGGATGCAGATTTCATCTCATACACAAACCGTACAGCAACATCGGAGAGATCAAAAAACTGATCACGCATCTGATCAGGGGGGAAGACGTTTTTGAAGACGCCTCCGAGGATTCGTTCTCGGAGAACGAAGACTATCCGCTCGTGACAGAGTGGAAGCTTTAAATAATTTTTTGAAAGGGGATTATGTTTAAACAATTATTTCACACAACGCTTATCACGCTTTTTTTACTGGCGGGGTGCGGCGGAGGAGAATTTGTTATTCCGGCACCTTTGAACGAGAGCGCGTTTACTACATTTCCGTCCAATGCGGCTGTCGATATACAAACGGATTCCGTCATCACAGTCGATTTTGGACAAGAGATGGATTCAAGAACCATCAATTCTGACACATTTGTCGTCGCCGGGCCCGCCGTCCAAGTTCAAGGCGAAGTAAGTTATGCGGGCACGTCCGCAACATTTTCACCATTGAAAAAGCTGGCCCTGGCCACAACCTATACGGCGACATTAAAGGCCGGGATAAAAGATAAAACAGGAAACGCATCACAAAGTGATTTCTCATGGAGTTTCAAAACCCGCAGCGGTGTTTGGTATACGCCCGTGATTATCGAATCAGGGAATCAAGATGCATTCTTACCAAATATTGAAATGAACAAGCCCGGGAACGCAACCGCTGCGTGGGTACAATCCGACGGCAATTTTAACAGGATTTATGCAAATCGTTTCGATGTCAATGAGGGATGGGGGAACGAAATCGCAATCGGTCCTGCATTCGCAAAGGGCAACTACGAGCCGGAAATAGCCATGGACGATGACGGCAATGCAATTGCCGTCTGGGCAATTTCTACCAACAACCAATACATTTTGTATTCCAATTTCTACACAAGAGTGGCCTTAAGTTGGACAGGTGCGGGACCCGTTGTAGGCGGTGCTTTCACTAATTCTCTGGTGCCCAAGGTCGCGATGGACCCGGATGGAAATGCAATTGCGGTCTGGGCGGAGGTTGTGAATGGCAGACCCATTGTCTACTCAGATCAATTTATATTTGATTCCTTTTGGACAGGGCCCACCGTTATTCAATCAAGCAGCGATTATGCGGGCTCTCCTCAAATCGCCTTCGATTCCTTCGGCAATGCGGTCACGATATGGGCATTGGGGGACATAGTAACCTTAAAGTCCAGCATGTCTGCCGACTATCGTGCGGCGGGCTCCGGCTGGGGGCAGGAAATTCCCATAAGTGAGCGCACAGGATACGTTTCCTTTCCGGATCTCGCGGTCAACGCCGATGGTGAAGCCATTGCCGTATGGTGGCAGGTTGATGGCAATACCAAAAGTATCTATGCCAATCATTACACTCCAGGCACGGGGTGGGGAGCAGCCGCTCCTGTAAAGAGCAATATTATTATTTTTGATATACTACCGACTGTAGGCCCCCGAGTTGCGATGGATTCAGCGGGCAACGCTGTCGCCGTTTGGCAGGAGAGCGAAGGCATAGGTACACCAACAATAAATAGATATATGTACTCCAGCCGTTACACACCGGAAAGCGGATGGGAAACGGCGGAACTTGTCGGAAGCTGCGGTGATTGGGAGGACTGCAAACCCAATATCGACATGGACCCCAATGGGAATGCAACCGCAATTTGGCAAAAATCCGATCAAACAGGTGGGAGACGCAGTATATATGCCAAACACTATATACTGGGATCGGGCTGGGACAGCGAGGCTGCATATATTGGCGGAGGACGCCTGAATGCAGTGGATCCTAAAGTGGCGGTCGATGAGCAGGGAAGGGCGTCAGCCATATGGCTGCAGTACGACGGCAATTATTGGAACGTCGTATCCGCACGCTTTGAATAAGGAGGGCATATGAAGAACATTTATTTCAGAATATTTTTGATTCTGGCATTGCCGTTCCTCTTTCTGGCCATGGGGGCTGATACGGGAGGTCTGTCCGGCAGCGGCTCCTGTGTTAGTTCAAATCGTTCCAGTTCCGACATCGGAGAGGGAGCAAACCCGGAATTTATTATGGATCTCACAAAGGTTCCCGGTTGGCGCGCCCTCTTCACAGGAACAGTGCCTCCATATGCCACATATACAGAAGGCGAGCTGCGCGCGATTCCGGCTGTAGGCGGCGACTACGAAAACCCGGTCGCCACAGAAAAGTTTACCGGTCTGGCTCCGGACGTGGAGGTAAGCAAAACAATCAGGGGCCTCTGGCTCAATACCTCATACAAGGCAAAATTCTTCTATCTGGATGGAGATTCCTACAAAGAAGGGTCAAATGAAGTGCCGTTTGAAACCTCGTTGAACATAATCACGACGAGGACTTTCGGGCATTCGATGGGATATTTTCTCAACATGATGGAAAGCGAAGACGGCAGTCAGGTAAACTTCCTGGGGAGCTGGGGCCTGGATCAAACGCAGCCGGATCAGGTGGGTATTTTCGTTATAGACAAAACGATTCATCCCACCGCGCAGGAGGAGATTCTTACAATCAATCCGCCTTCGGATCCCGCGAATGATTGGTATCACGCCTTTATGGCCGATACGAGCAAAGACGGAGTCTTTACTTTTGTCTGCGACCCGCATTGGGGAAAACCCTTCTCGTACAAGAACGCGGGAAGATGCGATATATTCATTAACAAACTTCATACCAGTCTAGGCGTTTTTACACAGAGTCTTTCAATCGAGTCGGCCGAAATGGCAGTATTCAATCCGTCTTTTGTTGAGCAACAGCTCATCGGCGGTTCTCACTCCTATGACCCGGCAACCAAATCATTTCTCGTCAGTGGGACCGAAGTAAGTTGCGGTGCAGGACCAAAGTGCGGCATCATAGCGCAGTTCACACTAGATGCGGACAACCAGACGGCCACATTTGTAAAATTCGTTCAAGGGGGGAATAGTAATGCCCAACTGGGCATTCATGTAATGGGGGATTTCAACGGCGATGGTGCAGCGGACATAGCCTTCATTTCCGATGTCGACAGGTTCAAAAACGACTCAAGGTGCCCCGAAGTCAAATATTGCCTCGACAGCTTTGACTGCAACGGCAGCATACTTGCCAAATTCAGCCAGCCGATGTGCGCTGCGAGTCAAGGGGTGGCGACCTTCCTGCCCGTGAGCTGGAGCGATTTCAACGGCGACGGCTACGACGATGTCGCTTTTATTGCCATGTCATTTGATCCCGGACTTAAGACGTATTTAAATATATTCTGGGGTAGCCCCACGGGTCCGGATCCGGAAAATGTATTTATGTTAGGAGGAAATAATGAGCCGAGCGACGGGTGGGTCCCGGCTGTCGGTGATATGGATGCCGACGGCGATGATGATCTTGTAATTTTCGGTTTAACAAATGCTTACGTGTACTTAAACCAGGACGTAGATATTGAACCTATCCAGATCGACGTCCCGGACGGTCTGGCCGCGGTCGTAACGGACATCGACCTCGACGGTTATGCTGATATCATCAGGACAAATCTCATAAGCGGCAGCCTCGAGTTTTTAAGCCAGATCGACCCCAACTCCGAATACGTATATTTTATCGCGGCATGGTAGGGAATTTAACTTTGGACGAATGTCAAAGAGGCGCGCTCGGCAATGAAACGCTTGAGCGCGCCGTTTTTGAATTGGACGGTCACTTTGTGGCCCGAAGAAGACGGCTCGCACTTCTTGATAAATCCCCCGCCAAATGTAGGATGGATAACGCGCATACCTGCTCTATAGGGCACGATCTCTTCAGGGGGGCGCTGGTCGAAATCTCGTGATTCGTCAATCGTGATTCGTGGTTCGTTTTTCGATCCACGATCCACGAAGGACGATTCACGATTCACGATCCACGATCCACTACATCGCGTTTTTGATTTCAGATCTTCCGGTAACTCATCAAGAAATCTCGAAGGAACCCCGTAGCGCGTTGTCCCGAACACCCTGCGCCGGAACGCATGCGACATCGTGAGGATCTCTTTTGCGCGCGTCATGCCGACGTAACAGAGGCGCCGCTCCTCCTCCAGCTCATCGGGATCGTCCAGAGACCTGACATGCGGAAAGAGCCCCTCTTCCATCCCGGCCACAAACACGACGGGAAACTCAAGCCCCTTGGCAAGATGTAAAGTCATCAATGTCACCGCGTCTTCGCCCTCATTCATCTTGTCCAGATCGCTTATGAGCGCCACCTGATCTAAAAACTGGAGAAGCGCGGGCGAATCGGGATCGGGGTCGAACTCATCGACTGCCGCCACCAGCTCATTTATATTCTCAAGGCGTTCCGCCGCTTCGGTCGTCTTCTTGAGAGAGAGATCCGCAACATAGCCGCTTTTCTCCAACACATCCTGCAACAATTCTGAAAGAGAACGATTAAGCGCGTCTTCTCTCAAACCCTCAATCATTTCGCGGAACGCGAGGAGTTTCTTAGTGGGATTCTTCGCCCCTCGACCAGCTCGGGGCTCAGAATGACAAATGCGCACAAAATCATTGATGGCCTCAAATAGAGGGATTCCTTTTGATGACGCAAATTCGCGAAGATTTGAAAGCGTTTCTTTTCCTATCCCGCGGGCGGGGACATTGATGACCCTAGCAAAGGAGACGTCGTCTTTCGGCTCCGCGATCAGGCGCAGATAGGCGATCGCGTCTTTGATTTCGCGGCGTTCATAGAACCGGAAACCCCCGAAGATCCTGTGGCGAATGCCCGCCTCCATGAAGACGTCTTCAAACGGGCGCGACTGGGCATTCGTGCGGTAAAATATCGCAATATCATTATATGAGCGCCCTTCCTTCTTCAGCTCCAAAATCCTGTCGGCGATCGCCTCCGCTTCCTCGCGTTCGGAAACGCTTGATATAATATTGATCGACTGCCCCTGCCGGTTTTCGGTCCAGAGGGTCTTGGGCTTTCTCGCCGCGTTGTTTGAAATGACCTTTGTTGCCGCATCGATTATGGTCTTTGTGGAGCGGTAATTTTGTTCCAAGCGGATGACCTTGGCGCCCTCGAAATCCTTCTCAAAGCGCAGTATGTTCGAAATATCCGCCCCCCGCCATCTGTAGATACTCTGGTCCTCGTCGCCCACTACACAGATGTTTTTGTGATTGCGCACGAGCATTTCGATCAGGCGGTACTGCGCGTGATTTGTGTCCTGATACTCGTCGACCATGACGTGGCTGAACCTTCTTTGATATGCCGTAAGAATTGACGGATTTTTTTCGAAGAGCTTCACTGCAAGGCGGATAAGATCCCCGAAATCCATCGCCTGCACTTCAAACAGGCGCTTTTGATAAAGATCGAAGACGTCGGCAAGCTTCTCCTGATAGAAATTTCCAACCGATGATCTATACTCTTCGGGCCCATGGCAGCGGTCTTTGGCCCGCGAAATCTGATCGAGAGCCGATCCCGGCGAAATCAGGCGATCGCTGATATTCAGCACCTTTAAGCATTCTTTGATGAGGGAAAGGGAATCGGCCTCATCAAATATCTGAAAATGGGGGCCGTATCCCACATGGACAGAGTGCTGCCGGAGTATCCTAAGGCACGTCGAGTGAAACGTTGCGATCCACAAGTCGCGCGCCCTGACGCCCAGCATTTCCTCAAGCCGGTTTCTCATCTCGCCCGCGGCCTTGTTCGTGAAAGTGACGGCCAGAAGATTTGCCGGATGCACATTGTGGTGTTCTATAATATGCGCGATGCGGTGGACTATCACACGCGTCTTGCCGCTCCCCGCGCCGGCAACGACGAGAAGCGGGCCTTCGCCGTGGCGGACGGCTTCAACTTGTTGAGGATTGAGATTCATTATTATTCTACAGTCACGCTCTTGGCTAGGTTTCTGGGTTGATCCACATCGGTTCCCTTGTGATCCGCGACATAGTAGGCCAGAAGCTGCAGCGGGATCGTTGCGAGAATCGGCGTCGTGAACCAGCTTGTGCGCGGGAGGCTGATCGTCTGCGACGATTTCTCCTGGACCTGTTTGTCGCCGTTGGTCGTGATGGCAATCACGGTCGCGCCGCGCGCGCGGACCTCTTCGATGTTGGACAAAACTTTTTCGTAAGTGGAATCGCGCGGGACGATCGCAACGACAGGGACGCCGCGGTCGATAAGCGCGATGGGGCCGTGCTTCAGCTCGCCCGCCGCAAACCCTTCGGCGTGGACATAGGATATTTCCTTTAACTTCAGCGCGCCTTCAAGGGCTATCGGGAAGTTCACGCCGCGGGCGATGTAGATGACGTGAGGCGCTGCCAGCGTGCCCTCCGCAATCTTCTTGATGCAGCTGGCCTTCTCGAACACCGTCTTCATCTGGCGCGGCACCATCACCATCTCGTCTATGCGCTCCCTCAAAAATGCATTATCAATCCGGCCGACCTGTTTTCCAAGATAGAGGGCCAGCATCAGAAGCGCCGCAAGCTGCGCCGTGAAGGCCTTCGTGGAAGCGACGCCGATTTCCGGACCCGCATGAGTATAAAGCGACGCATGCGAGGCGCGCGAAATGGAGCTGCCTACGACGTTGCAGATCGACAAAACCTTTGCGCCCTGCTCCCGCACCATATGGACCGCCGCAAGCGTGTCGGCGGTTTCACCCGATTGCGAGATCGGGATGACAAGCGTCTTTTTGCCTATGATCGGCTGGCGATAGCGGTATTCAGAGGCGAGGTCCACGCTGACGGGGACCCTCGCCATCGATTCGATATAATATTTTCCGACGAGGGCCGCATGCCATGAGGTGCCGCACGCGATGATCGCGATCTCCTCAAACGGAAAGTTCTTGCCCGCGAATAGTTTTTCCACCTCATCCAACACGATCCTTCCCTTTGAAGACTGGACCCTTCCTGCAAACGTGTCTTCGATGGCGGTCGGCTGTTCGAAGATCTCCTTGAGCATGAAGTGCTTGAAGCCGCCCTTTTCGGCCATCAGGGGATTCCACGGCACCCGCTGCGGCTCGCGCCTCACTTTTGTACCGTCGGAAGAAAATATGTCGAGCTTGTCTGACGTGATTACGCCCACCTCGCCGTCCTCTATGAAAAGAACTTTTTTCGTGTAGGGCAGAAGCGCCGGTATGTCGGAGGCGACGAAATTTTCCCTGTCGCCGAAACCCGCGACCAGAGGATTGCCGTGCTTCGCGATATATAATTTATCCGGTTCTTTCCCGTTCATGATCACAAGGGCATACGACCCGCGGATTTGGCCAAGCGCCATCTTTATCGCATCCATCATCCCCGATCCGCGATCCGTATGGTAGCGCACGAGATGGCAGACGACTTCTGTATCGGTTTCGGAGCTGAACTCATGGCCCTTTTTTTCCAAAAACTTTCTAAGCTCCGCATGATTTTCGATGATTCCGTTGTGGACAACGACGATATCGCCGGAACGGTGGGGATGGGCGTTGGTTTCGGAGGGGCGCCCGTGTGTGGCCCAGCGCGTATGACCTATTCCCACCCGGCCTTCGGGCGGGTCCTTCTTTACCAACGTCTCGAGGCGGCAGAGCTTGCCTTCCGAACGCTTGATATGGATTCCGCGGTGGTTGTGTATCGCGATGCCGGCTGAATCGTATCCCCTGTACTCGAGGCGTTTGAGCCCATCGAGTAAAATAGGAGTCGCCTCACGACGGCCGACATAGCCGATGATTCCGCACATCGAAAACTCCTTGATTTCAAATCCCCTGCTTAAGACCGGTAAAACTTATAATTGGCGGGTCGTATAACATAAGGTCAAGGTCTAGGTCAAGGTCGAGAACGGGTATTTCCTTGACCTTAGCCTTGACCTTGACCTTTCTTCTTGGGTTTCCAATTTCTGATGATCACTTGCGGTGCGCGCGTCAAGGACATGGCCTTTGGCGGGACGTCTTTTGTTATGGTCGATCCCGCCCCTATCGTCGCCCCCTTACCGATTTTGACCGGCGCCACAAACTGGACGTCGCTGCCTATGAATGCCTTCGCACCGATAATGGTCCGGTATTTCGCCTTTCCGTCGTAATTGCATGTGATCGTGCCGCAGCCGACGTTGACGTGCGGGCCCACAAATGCGTCTCCAAGATACGTCAAATGGTTCGCCTTAACGCCCTCTTTCAGATCGCTCTTTTTCACCTCAACAAAATTTCCGATGCGGACATTTTTGCCGATCCGGGAATCGGGGCGGATTCTGGAAAAAGGGCCGACAGTCGCAAAATCGGCGATCCGGCTCTCTTCAATCACGCTGTATGATTTGATGTGGACGCCGTGATCGACTTTCGCATTTTTCAAAACCGCGCCGTTTTCAATCGTGCACGCGCTCCCGACAACCGTCTTTCCCAGAAGAAACGTCCCGGGCCAGATCACTGTATCAACCCCTATTTTGACATCGGCATCTATGAAGGTCATCGAGGGATCAAGGATGCTGACCCCTTCCAGCATGTGGCGTTTATTGATCCTGCCCCGCATCACGGATATCGCCTCCGCAAGATCGACCCTTGTGTTCACGCCCAAAAACTCCTTCGCGTCGTCGCCCTTTACGGCGATGATCTTTTTGCCCTCGCTTATCGCATGATGCGCGATATCGGTCAGATAGTATTCCTTCTGATGATTGTTGGGCGTGATTTTCAAAAGCGTCTCGAAGAGCCATTTCTTTTCGACGCAGTAGATGCCGCTGTTGACTTCGCGGACAGCCAGATCGTCCTTTGCCGCGTCTTTTGCCTCGACGATCCTCACGAGCTGCCCGTCCAGATCGCGGATGATGCGGCCGTAGGATCCGGGATTTTTGAGATCCATCGTCAAAACACCGCACGTGGCTTTTTGACGGCTGACCTCGCGGACAAACGTTTCAAGCGTTTCGCGCCTGGTAAGCGGGACGTCGCCGCAAAGAATAAGGACATGGCCCGAAAATTTTGAAAGGGCCTTTTTTGTCTGGAGAACGGCATGTCCCGTCCCCAGGGCCCGCCTTTGAATTACAAGCGCAGTTCCCAGGGCCAGGACCTCGGCATGCACGTCATGCTGGTCGGGGCCGGCGACCACGACAAGGGGGGAGGCCTTCATGGCCCGTGCCGCCTCAATTGGATAGCTTATAAGGGGCCTTCCGGCCAAAAGGTGCATGACCTTGGATGTGCGCGATTTCATGCGCGTGGACTTTCCTGCAGCTAGGATTACACAAGCTAAACGTGCCATATTTAATAACCCTCCCCTTTGTAAGGGGAGGGTTGGGTGGGGTAGATCTACCTCCCCTCTCCCCTCCTTATAAAGGAGGGGGATTTTTGGTCAAGGCCTTTTGACAATCAAGTGCCGGCCGTGCTATGGACTATTCCAATGGGGGAGCAGGGAGGTTACCATGAGCGAGCAAAATGAGAGGAAGAAAACTGCAAGGCCCTCGTCCAACATCGTTTTCAATCTGATCGCGCTGGCGCTTTTGCTCACCGTGATCGTATTCCTGCATCAGATACTCAAAAAACCGAAACAGGCCGAGGAGACCCAAGTCAAATCGGTTGCGGCATTGCCGGCTGCGGAAAAGCAGCCGCAGGCAAAGGCGGAAGTGCAGTTGCCGGCCCCGCCTCCGGTTCAGATTCCTCTGGAGCCGGAACCCATGGAGGCAAAAAAAACCGAAGCGGAGCAGCAGGCGGTCGTAGAACTTCCGGCGAAGGACACTGAAATCAAGCCTGTCGAAAAGAAGAGTGTCGCAAATGCGAAACCGGCAAAAAAGAGCACATACCGTGCCGACGAGGAGATAAGCCCGGCCGAGTTCGACGGCGAATCGGCGCGCCAGAAATATATCGACGAAAACAAGCGACTCTCATCTGGAAAGGCAAAAGTTGAGAAGTCGCCGACGCGCGCGGCAAAACCGGCGAAGGCAGCGTCCGAGCTCGACAGGGAGGCCGCGCACCGTTTTGAGGCGCCGTCAAAATACGATCTGGACGACGAAGCGGCGCGCCAGAAATATCAAGACGAAAACAAGCGCCTCTCGCGGGCCGTGGCGACCGATGAAAAACGGAAACCGCAGCCGCCGGCTAAACAGACATCGGACGAATTCATCCCGTTCGAAGACAGATGATCGAAACCCTGGAACTCGACAAGATCTTCAAGGCGGCCCTTTTGGGCGGCGGTGACTTCGCCGAGATCTTCTTTGAACAATCATCCACAACCACGATCGTGCATGACGACAAGAGGCTCGAAAATGTCTCTTCGTCTTTCGATAGGGGATTCGGCGTCCGCGTATTGAGCGACACAAAAACCGCCTACGGCTCCACAAACGATGTCGCCTCACTCCTTGAGCTTGCAAAATCGGTTTCAAAGGCCGCAGGCAAACGCGGCCAGCCGAACGTTCCGTTGAAGTTCAAAACGGTGTCGCCGAAATTCAACCTGACGATAAAACAGCATCCGTTCGGCGTGCCCCTCAAACGCAAGACGGAGGCGGCGCTTCGCGCTGCGGATGTCGCATGGAACATGGGCGCCGAAATAAGGCAGGTGCGCGTGACCTATCGCGATAAAGTGAGGAAGATCGAAATCGCGACGTCCGACGGAAGAATCGCCAAGGATGAGCAGCCCGAGACACTTTTTTTGGTCCACGTGGTTGTGTCCGATGGAAAAGTTCTGCAGACCGGTTACGAGCCTGTCGGGGGGACCGTCGGATTCGAGCTTTTCGAGAAGACGCCGCCGGAGGAGGTTGCAACGCTTGCGGCAAGGCGCGCGATCAGGATGCTGAAGGCAGCTCATGTGAAGGCCGGCCAGATGCCCGTGATTCTGGCATCGGACGCTGGCGGGACGATGATACACGAAGCGGTGGGGCACGGCCTCGAGGGCGATCTGGCGGGACAGGGCCTTTCGGTCTATTCAGGGCGGAAAGGTGACCGCGTTGCGAGCACCCTCATCACTGTATTCGACGACTCGACGATTTCAGGCCGCCGCGGATCTTTTGCGTTCGACGATGAAGGAACGCCTTCGCAAAAGACATGCCTCATCGAAAACGGAATTTTGAAAAACTATCTCACCGATCACATATGGGCGAAGCGTGAAGGGACAAAACCAACAGGCAACGGCAGGCGCGAATCTTATGAATATCCTCCGATAGTCCGCATGACGAACACG
>Ga0315291_10000234_pt1 | contig 71326 bp, 75 predicted proteins | sample YL17G12_20_MG_FD_203070 | JGI IMG/M metagenome (GOLD analysis project Ga0315291, IMG submission 203070) | Sediment microbial communities from Yellowstone Lake, YNP, Wyoming, USA - YL17G12_20 | ecosystem: Environmental > Aquatic > Freshwater > Lake > Sediment | place: USA: Wyoming | collected... | reverse complement strand
ATTTCTTTGCCAGGCCCTTAGTACTGGCTAGGGTTTGTCCGGCGGAACTCGATGACCGGGCATTCTACCGCCCGAGATGGTCCTCAGCGGATGTCCGAAGTCGTCACTCGGAATAACGATGGCCCGCTCGAGGACCGGTCTCCACAATCAGCAATCCGGCCACGAAGAGTAGGAGCGGGAAGAGACAGGTCACCAGCAGGGCGTTCCTGAGGCCGATGGCCTCCGCAGCATGCCCGGCCAGCAGCGGTCCCAGGCCGGAGCCGGCGGTGAACACGGTGACCACGAAGGCAGTAGCCAGCACGACTCCCTGAGGTTTTATCCCTGGCAGTTCATAGGGTATGGTCATGATGACCGGATAGTAGAGTTCAGCAAGGCCCCAGAGGAACCAGAGAGAGGCCAGCACCGGAAACGAGTGGGAGAAGAGCACGCCCATGGTGACCATGGGCAGGAGCAGCCCTGATACCCAGAGCAGAGGCTTTCGCCGCCCGATCTTCATGGCTATCAGACCTCCGATTATTGAGCCGGCGGTGAACCCGTAATATGACAGGCCCTCACAGAAGCTGGCCTGCTCCAGAGAAATGAATCCCTTTTCCGTGGCATAAGTGGGCCAGAGGGTCTCCATGGCCCCGAAGCAGAGCATGTCGCCGGTTACCCCGATCCCCAGAAGCCAGAGCGTCCTGTTGCCCAGGATGGCTCTGAGAGCGCCGGGCTCCTGTGGCAGCTCTTTGATGCCCGACGCGGGGTTCTCGCGGCCCAGGATCATCCATGCCACCATGAGCACCGCCGTGATGGTGCTGAAGAGGTAGAAGGTGTTTCTCCAGCCGTCGAGGGCCCCCATGATGTCGCCCATGAAGAAAACAACCGTGCCGCCCGCCAGTCCCATGCCCACCGTCAGCACCCCGTTCACCAGGGGGACTTTCTCCTTCGGGAACCACTGCTGTATGAGAGTAGGCCGGGCCGCAAATCGCGCCAGCCCGATGGCCATGTAGGCGATGCGGCACACCAGCAAGACCCAGTAGTTTGGAGCCAGCCCCTGGGCCAGGAGCAGCGGCGCTTCACCCAGGCAGGATATGGTGATCAGCGCCTTGGGGCTGTAACGGGACAGGCGGAATGCGACGGGGATAGATAGAAGGGCGCTCACTTCCCAGTTCGCGGCCCCCAGCCAGCTTGCCTGGCCAAGCGTCATATCCAGGTCCTTGATCATGAGGGGCAGCATCAGTCCCAATGAGAAGGTGATGCCCATGATCATGGCATCGATAGTCAGGAAGGCTCCGACTACTACCCATCCGTAGTTCCACGACCTGCCTTTGGATGCTTCCATTCCGCCACAACTTTCGGTCAGTCCAGAAGGTTGATTGGTATGGTAGTGGCTGATGCTTCCGGCCGTCAACCTGCTAATCGCGTGCAGGCACCACGCACAGCCTCGCACCAACTGCGCAGCGCCGCTCCAGTCGCTCTGACTACCTCCGTCTGTGGGCCTATAATCTCAGCACTTGCAGCAGAGTTCTGGCGCGCTTGTCGGGCGATGGGGCCAGGATATAGAGTTCCGGGGATGGCGAAATTGACTATCAGTGGTTAGTTGTGGTAATACTCTGTCAAGGGAGTGTGACTCTGTGGATATGAATGAACACGAGATAGCTTGGGCAGAGATGTCCGTCACGTCCACCATACTGAGAAGGGCATGGGAAATGGAGCTGGCTCGAGTTGGCCTGACTGTGCCGCAGACACTGGTTCTGATTATTGTCCAGAGTTCACCCGAGCCGATTACGCCCATGAAGCTCTCGAGGCTGATGCACCGGGAACCGCACACCATCTCCGCGTTGTTGACTCGCATGGAAGCCCAGGGCCTGGTGAAGAAAGAGCGCAACCTGGAGAGAGGCAACTGGGTCAGAGTGTCATTGGCCAAGAAGGGGAAGGAAGCCTACGAGCGTCAAGTTGTGGCCAGGAGAGTCAGGAACATCACGGAATGCCTCTCAAAGCAGGAGCTGGACGCCCTGAACAGAATAAACAGGAAGATGCGTGCCAAAGGTATTGAACTGCTCCGAGAGATGCTGCCCAGCCCCTACAGCGAACCTCTCTGGTGAGGGCTGACACCCACAGTCTAGGCCCGTGGTTGCCCTGCTGAACCGCTCCGTCCTTCAACGTTTCCTGTGAGAGTTACCAGCCTGCAGCGGCACCCGGGACAACCTCAACATAAGAAAAGGAGTCCCTCTTCAGTGCAACACTTGAGGGACTCCTCGATTCGCTAATGGCCCTGTTTTCGGGCTATGTCTTAGGGGCTTCCAGTTCCCCCGGGCTCCTCTTTTTGAATACCTTCATCAGCACTGATGCAAGACCATCAACGGAGCTGCCGCCAGTCACCAGGATTTCAGGCATAATGCGTTTCTCGCCCTTCATGAGCACATCAGCGACGTTGACATACATGGTTCCCTGCTCGCCCAGCGCTTCTTTGAGCTTCTCGGCGGCTTCGGCCCGGGCCAGACCGATGGAACGGATCTCGGCGCCGGCGGCATCGCCCGTGACCTGGCGATAGTGCGCTTCACCATTGCCTTCCGCCGTGCGCTTGAACTGGGCCGCCTCAGCCTGGATGCGTACCTGCTGCGCCCGGTTCTTCTCAATGTCAACGCCCACCGCCTCTTTGGCTAGAGACGCCTGCATGTCGGCTATACCCTTTGCCTGCTCTGTGGCCACCCTCTGGGTCTGGGCCTCCTTCTGCTTCTGGAACGTGGCGATCTCCTGGTTGGCGATTTCCCTCTCAGTCAGGACCTTCACCAATTGCTCAGGCAGTATCACATCCTGTATGTACACGCCTCTGGTCTCGACTTTGTACTGGTCAAGCTGATGGCTGATATGCTCCATGGCCTTCTCCTGGACTTCCTGGCGGGTTTCTATGAACTTGATGGCGGGCATGCTCTGCAGCTTGTCCCGGAAGTGGTTTCCTACAGCAGCCTGCAAGACCTCACTGACCATGTTCTCCATGGTGCCTACCATCGAGATGACTCTAGGAGCTTCACTGCTCGACACGTGTATCTGGACCTGGAGGTCTATCTTGAACACAAATCCCTCGCGGCTCTTGGCCGTGATCTGCGACAGGGTGGCATCCAGTCTGTGAGCTTTTGAGGTCTGTTCAGCCCAGTTGAGCGTCAGAATGGCCGTAGGCACGACTTCGGCTGAGTAGCAGTGGGGGTTGATGGGGTACTTGCCAGTGCCCAGCGCTTCACACCATATTCCCCTGTGACCCGGACGGACTATGGTGCCGAATTTGAACTCCTCGCCGGTCACGTCCTCGGTCATCAGTCCGACGTAGGACTTGATTACCGCCACCTCACCCTGTTCTACCACCAGCATGGGGCCTATATCAACCCGAACCAGGAATGGATTCAGGGTATAGGCACCATAGAGCAGCGGGTCATGCTGGAGACCTATCTTCCCCCCCAGATCAAGGAACCTCTGGAATTCCTGGTAGTTGTTGTGCTGGTCGTTCTTGCAGCCCAGAACCAGCTCCATGAGATTGGAATCGCTGCCGCCGCTCGCCTCCAGCTTGCTGATGTCATCAAAAGCGCCCAACCTGGAGGCGATATCTCCGGCACCCAAAGGTTCGCCTTCCAGCGTGGTGACAATGCCGATAACATCCCTGACCCTGCGCTCTTCCCTGGTTGTTTCCGGCTGTATGACGACCAGGTTAAGTTGATCGGGTTCAAGACCAAAATCCTTTGGCGTGAGGCGACCCTGGACTCTGTACCTGGCCACCAGGTCCGGCTCCACGGGTCTCCCATAGACTTGTTTCCTGGTGATCACCAGGAAACCGACCGGATGGTAGGGAGACATGGAGCCCGGGGGTAGCACCGGCCGCTGCACGCCCTTCTGTCCGCCGGCGATGACGAAGTTCTTCAAGTCCTGGAAAGCGCCGAATTCAGGCTTGTAGACCGCCGATTTGGCACCGATGGGGAGCGGCTTGCCAACCTGAGCCACTATGACGCCAATCTCACCTGCCGGTATCTGGACCCAGGGGTACTTGGTGACACTGTATATCGGCCACAGCTTCATTCGCAATCCAGGCATCAGCATTTCCCACTGGTAGCCAGCCTCCCCGTTGAAGGCGATCGGCCCATCAGCCTGGAGCTTCTTGCCTACCCTCTTGATAACGAGGCCCACCTCAGTGGGACCTATGTACTTGGTGGAGGCCAACAGGATCACCAGGACGATCAATAGAACGATGATGACGACGCCAACAGTAACGCCTATGATCATAGACTCCTCCTTCTAATCAAGCCCGCCGTGGCAACTTGGTGCGGGAGAATGGAGAGTTACTTCACTGGTTGTAGATGTACAGGACCGCGGCAACGACGGCGTAGACGCACACGCCGAAGAGAGCCAGTAACGCGGCAACCGGCACGAAGAACACTGCGCCGAGAACCCCCTGGCGCACTGTCCCTCGAATGCCACTGGCCAGCCAGTTGCCGGATAAGGCCAGCGTGCCCAGCACCACTGCAACATAGATGCCGGCCCCAACGATCAGGAACATCATCATCTCACACCCCCGCTCTGTATTCTGGCAGCACTCCGGGTACTGCCGATCCCATCAGGCGCTGCTCACCATTCCCCTGCACAGTTCCCAAAAGAACCACATTGAATAGTAGCACATCAGATCAAGAGTCCACCAGCCCCTGATGGCAAGAAACCACATTGGCGAGCCGATTCCCCAAAAGGTTTCTATTGCCTTTCGCTTCTTGGCATCAAGTGGGGAAGGAACCGAACCTCGAATCTCTATGTTGCGGGCGTGCTCCGCTAACCTTTTCTCAGTTCCGTCGTTATACAGGACAGAAGTGGGGGCGCCCATAGACGACAACGACCAAGCGCAACGGAAAGGAGAAAGGACAAGATGAAGAAGTGGGGTTTCCTGATCATGGGGTTGCTGCTGGTGGGGTTGGTGGTCGGGATTGCGATTCCGGCGGCCATGGCCTCGCGGGCAGCCAATCCGGGCGATGGGATACTGCCGGCCACCGCTGACGAAGCCGAGTTGGCTGAACTGGCGGCGGATCTGCAAGAGGCCGATCCAGTGACAGACAATGACGAGGCAGCGGCCAAGGAGATCAAGCTCCTTGAAGTGACCCTGGGTGGCGGTTTCCAGGGTGAGTGGGGCACTGACAACACCGGGGATGCCGATCCCATGGGGAGTCTGGTGGGCATCTATGGCAAGGTGAAGAGAGCCGGCGGCAAGGAAGCCGGTTACTTCAAAGGCATTTGGCTGACCGACAACGATACCGTGTTCGGCTATCTGAGAGGCATTTGCAGCGACAATGGGACCTTCACCGGTGTGTGGCGCAATTCTGAAACCGCAGCGGGTGGACCGGTGAATGGCACGTATTTCCCCACCAGCGGTGACAACGTCACGGCAGGTGAGTTCAATGGTACCTGGGGTACCAGGGACGGGGAACAGGGTGGCTACCTGCGCGGTACTTGGTCTCCGGCAGTGTCGGTGGAGCGTGAAGGACGGTTCGGCGGTCGCTGGATCAATGGTGAAGGGGCTTCTGTCCTGGGCAAAGGCGCCCGAATCTCCGCCAGACGTAATGCCAACGGTGCCGCCGCGGGCAATCTCAAGCTGAATCGTGCCGGCAGGATCTGGGGATGCTACGGCGAGATCAAGCTTGCCGATGGCAGCTCCATTAACTACTTCAGGGGCAAATGGCATGCGGCCAACAACAGGGGGCACGGGCGACTCGGTGGGATTGCCATTGATGGCAAGTTCTACGGGATGTGGGGTGGCCAACAGAAGGCCTGCCATGCTGGCGGCTACCTGGTGGGGGACTACTCCTATGACAGCCAGTTGGAGAAGGAGCCCAAAGGGACGTTCGAGGGCACATGGGGTCGCTTTGGGCAGGAAGACAACGGGCAGTTGAAGGGGAAGTTCGGTCCCCTGCCGGTGTCACAGCCGTTTGAGGATCAGGAGTTCTAGCTCGATCAGGCTTCAGGTGCATCCGAGCCCGTCCAGGTTACCTGGACGGGCTCGATTCATTTCGGCTGAGTCTGCGTCCGGCAGTGGCGAGGCGCCCCCATTCAGAGCTTGTCGCAAAGGAGCTGCGGGATGCTTCCCGCCGGGAGTCTGAGGTCATCAACCACTCCCGCCTTCATCATCTCCCGTCAAGGGAGAGGGACGCTTACATGGAAGTGCAGGAGGACACCTCCTGCCGGGGATTGGGGGATGTCCCCCAAATGTCCTTATCCTCCCCCAAGAGTGGGGGCCAGGGGGTTGAAAGTGGTCTGTCGGACAACCTCTTCAGGGTGACACCGGGTGAGGCAGGTTGACATCGATGACCTGAATGCTATCATAACTGGGTAAATTGAACGGCGCGTCAGGCAACGACAAAAGGGGGGACACGATGCGAGTGCTGGTCACTGGTGGCGCGGGGCGGCTGGGGCTCAAGGTCTGCAAAGCCCTTCTCCAGGACGGATTCCAGGTACGCGTGTTCGAGTTGGATACACCCAACAACCGTAAGCGTGTCAAGCGGTTGCGTGGGAAGGCGGAAGTCAGTTGGGGCGACATAACCCAGTCCGATTCGGTTCGGCAGGCCCTGGAAGGTGCAGATGGTGTGATCCACATGGCCGGCATCCTGCCTCCGGTGACTGATCAGAACCCCAAGCTGGCCAGGAGGGTCAATATCGGCGGGACCAGGATTCTGGTTGACCTGCTCAAAGAGAAGGGCGGCCATCTTCCCTTCGTCTACACTTCTTCGATAGTGGTATTTGGCGCGACGCCGGAGGCCACAGAGCCGATAAGCCCGGAGAAGAATCCGCCTCATCCCGAGGAACCATACGCCGAGACCAAGTGGGAATGCGAGAAACTGATACAGGAATCCGGGATCGACTATGTGATCCTGCGCATGTCGGCGGCTTTCGACCTCGATATGGGGGCTCTCAAGTTGATGTACCGGCTTCCCCTGCACAATCGCTTCGAGTTCTGTCACCCGGACAACACCATCCTGGCTCTGGTGAATTCGGTCAAGAACTTCGAGGCGGCCAAAGGGAATACTCTGGTGATATGCGGAGGGCCCTCTGAGCGAATGACCTATGGCGAGATGCTGGGTGGAGCCTTCGGAGTTCTGGGGCTGCCGCTGCCTCCGGCCAAGAAGTTCAGCCAGAAGTGGTACTGCACCGACTGGTACGATACCAGCAAGCCTGAAGCCCTGTTGCACTTCCAACGGAAGAACTTCGATGACTTCCGCCGGGAAATGGCCAAAACGGTGCTTGGACCGCCGTCGCCGGTCGTTATTCCACTGATGCGCCACTTCATCGGGCCGGTCTTTGGGCGGCTCATCGTCCGGTTTCTGTGAGCCTCAAGCGCGTGACTTCGGTGTCGTAAGGCTGGCTACCTCTTCACCACCACAAGGCAGTCCGCCATAATATCGTGCAGGCCCTGCTTCCTCTCCGTGAAGGCTATCATGATGAAGCCGATGTAGAGGATGATACAGGAGATGATTTTGCCGAAGTATCTCCCGGTAGCCCTGGTGAAAGAGACGCGCCTGCCCTGTGCGTCAGTCACCACGATTCCCAGCGCCATCTTGCCCAGCGTCGCTTGCTTGGCGGAGCTTTCCATCAACGCATAGTAGAGCCATCCCAGAATGGCGGTCGCAGCCCACGCCACATACGCAAGAATACTCGCTGCAGCATCTGACATCTCGTCATCCCCGCCTCCGGTGACTGCACCATAGACAAACCCTAAGGTGAAGGCAGCAACGAAATACGCGATGGTGAGTAGTACACCATCAATCAGGGCCGCGGCAAGCCTTTTCCAAAAGCCGGCGTATTGGACTGCTGCGGGATATGACGGTGCAGTGGGACCTGTTTCGGGGTAGGGCTTCTGAAGAGCCGCTCCGCACTTGTCGCAGAATGCGGCCTGATCATCGTTCTGTGCTCCGCATTTGTGGCAAAACATGATGTTCCCTCCTGCTTCCGTAGCGTAGCTTGGTGAGATTGTATCATCTCTGATGGATTGGCGCATCACGACAGGGAGTGCTTGAGTGAAGATCAGTGATCAACAGACTCCGCAGACTGCGCCGCGGGCTTGGGCTGCCCCTTGATCATGACGGCCAGAATGGCTGTCGAGACCAGCATCGCTATCAGTATGTAGAAGCCGGTGGAGTAGCTGCCGGTCCGGTCGTAGATGAATCCCATCGCGTAGGGGGCCGTGGCCCCGAACAGTTGCCCGATGGCCGTGCTGATCCCAACAAGTTGCCCCAGGGACGAGAGCCCGAACGCCTGCTCCAGGATGCCGAGCTGGGCCGGGACCCTGACGCCGTGGCAGACACCGTAGCAGAAGGCGAAGGCGTAGAGCATCCAGGCCGCATTCAGAAAAAGCAGCCAGGGCAGCGACAAGGCCATGCCGAAGAGAGCCAGGGCGAGCGTTCTCCGCCAGCCAACAGCACCCGATATGAGCCCTGAGATGAGCCGGCCGGGAATGGAGAATCCGCCGATGAGGCCCAGGGCGGCGGCGGCAGATGCGTCCGATATCCCCACGTCGATGGCATGCGGCGTGAAGTGCACGTTCACGGCTTGAAACGATATGATGGCCACCGTGATGATGAAGGTTGTGCCTAGAAAAGGCGCGATCATGGCCCAGGTTGCCTTCGGGCTTCGCTTGGCAGCAGTCTCCGGTGCCGCGGCGCTCGCTGGATTGTCTGGCAACGTCTTTTCCTGAGGGGCGGGTCTGATTATCAGTGCGGAAACAAGCACAATGACAGACATGATGATGCCGACGTAGAGGAAGGCATCTCTCCATCCGTAGCTTCTGATGAAGTAGTTGATCAGTGGCGCAAAGATAATGGCTCCGGCTCCTGTGCCGGTGGTGGCAATGGCCAGGGCTACCCCGGCCCTCTTGTGGCCGCGGAACCACCTCATCACAGTAGTGGTGGCCACGGACCACATGGGCCCGGCGCCAAGTCCGGCGATGAAGAGAAAGAGCCGAAGCTGGTTGATGCTGTCGGTCTGGCTGCACAGCGCGATCCCTGTTCCGGCTATGGCCGCTGTTCCCAGCAGAATAGGGCGCGGGCTGAATCTGTCGCCCAATCTGCCGCCGATGATCAGCGATATGGCGTGCCCGATGAGGAAGCAGGTATAGGCTGATGAGGTAAGGGCACGGCTCCAGCCGAATTCGGACTCCAGTGGCTTGAAGAAGACGCCGAAGGACCAGAGTGTCTCGCCCAGGGTCAGGGTGGCCAGGAAGCAGGCGAAGACCACCACCCAGCCGTAGAAGAACCCGGGCTTCTTCTCTTCAGGTTTCAAATGGGCTGTCCTTCAAACGGGCTGTTAGAGCCTCCCGCTATTCACGCTGAGTGACTGCCCGGTGATGAACGCCGCCCGGTCGGAGGCCAGGAAAATGATGGCCTCGGCCACCTCATCCGATTCGGGAAAGCGTCCCAGCGGGTAGTTGTGGGAATAGCCCCCGGCCAGGCCTGCCGAGCCCGGGGTGCTAACCAATGCCGCGTTCACGACGTTGATACGCACGCTGGAAGACCCTACCTCCTTGGCCAGGCAGGTGGCGAAGGTCATGATGGCGGACTTCGAGGCGGCGTACATGCTCTCGCCGGGTGGGGCCATCCTGGCGGAATCCGACCCCATGCAGACGATGCTGCCGCCCCGCTGAGCCAGCATAGGCTTAAGCGCGGCCTTGATCGCGTTCAGCGTGCCCCAGAAGGTGACATCGACCACGTGGTGCAGATCATCCAGGCTGCTGTGGGCAAAACTCCCGGCACCCATGTACGCCGGTATGGTGACCAGGATATCAACACGGCCGAACTCGGCCACCGCCTTGTCCACCATGGCGGCGCACTCTTTGAAGCTGGTGACATCGGCATAGGTGGCGATGGCCTTTGATCCCTGCGAATTGACCTGCTTGGCCACTTTGTCGGCCCAGCCCCGGTCGATGTCATTGGCTACCACATACGCCCCCTCGCGGGCCAGCTCGTAGGAGACGCTGGTGCCGATCCCTCCTCCCCCGGCCCCGGTCACTATGGCCACCTTGCCTTTGAGGTTCAGATCCATGATGTCCTCCTGTCTCTGTTGGTGCTGCCGCGCTGGCGGCTTTCTTTGCCCGCACTGCTAATAGGATAGGGATTATTCTCGGGGCTGACAAACGTCGGATGGGGCTTGTCTGATGGTGGGTCGGCAGCCCTCCTTCAACCCCTTGGCCCCCATCCTCAGGCGTCCGCCTTAGGCGGACTGCACCTGTCCTGTCATTCCAGCGGAGGCGAGAAGCGTCCCTGCCTCTAGCGCCGGCCCCTCTTCAGGGACAGGATGGCCATGCCGAGGAAAGCGGCAGCGAATCCGCACAGGGCCACGATGTCCACCCAGATATTGCCAATCCCCCAGCCTCTCAGCATGACGGAGCGTGTGGCATCCACGGCATAGGACGGAGGAATCGCGTAGGAGAGCGGCCTTAGCCATTGCGGTATCGCCTCGACCGGCCAGAAAATGCCTGCCAGCAGGAACGTGGGCAGGACTATGAGCGGGAAGAACTGGATGGCCTGTGACTCCCTCTTTGCCAGGCTGGAGAGCAATATGCCCAGGCTTAGGCTCACAATGGCCAGCAGGGCAATTACGGCGAACGCCAGTACTACGTTTCCTTCTATCATGATGTCAAACGCTGCGACGCCTATGACCAGAAGCACTACAGTCTGCAACATGCCGATGATGCTGAAGGCGATAGCATATCCCACGACAAGCTCGCTCTCTCTAAGCGGCGTAGACTGCAGCCTTTCCAGGTTTCCCGTGGTCCGTTCTCCCACAAAGGATATGAGAGTCAGGAGGGTCGTAAGCATAAAGACGACGAACGCCATGATGCCTGGCACGAAGAAGTCCATGAACTTTGCCCCTTTTCCGTAGATGGCATCTTCGGCATCCACCTTCATGGGAAGATCCTGTCCAGCTTGCTTGGCCGTCAGCAGTATGGCGTCAGTGACACTCTTGGTAATTGCATTCGCCACGTTCACATTGCTTCTGTCTTCTCTCACCTGGATCGTGGTGTCGCCCGAGTAGGACGGATTCTGCCGCTTCATGTAGAGGCTTTCGGAGAAGCGTTCAGGGAAGATGATCACGGCATAGGCATCACCGTCTTTGACACGGCGGATACCTTCCTCAACGTCGGCAAGATAGCGGATCTTGAGCACCTCGTCATCGATATTCGAGATAATATCCTGGGAAAACAACTTGGTGGCATTGACGCCAGGGATAAGGAACTCTGTGTCCTGGTTGACCACCACCACCTTCACATCCTCCACGTCGCCGCTGAACGCCAGGCCAAAGACGCACATGGCTACAATGGGCGCCAGGAACATCAAGGCCACGGTGCGCCGGTCATGCCTCAGGCCTCTGAAAATCCGTTTGGTGATGGCGAAAGCTCTGTGTATGTTCATGATCTCGCGTCCCCTCTCTTCGCCAGCGCCAGGAAAGCCTCCTCGAGGTTTGTCGCACCGGCTGACTTGACGACATCAACAGGTGTGCCTTCTGCCAGGAGTTGTCCCTGCCTCAGAAGTGCTACCCTGTCGCAATGCTGCGCCTCATCCATGTAATGGGTTGTCAGCGCAATGGTGACGCCCTTCTTCTTCAGCATGTCGAAATACTTCCAGAACGAGGCTCTCAACTCCGGGTCAACACCCACGGTAGGCTCGTCGAGGAAAAGGAGTTTCGGCTCGTGTATCATGCTGCACGCCAGGGATACCCTGTGTTTCATGCCCCCGCTCAGGTTCGACACCAGCGAATCCCTCCATTTCTGCAGAGCTATGAAGTCCAGCAATTCCTTCTCCCTCTCCGCGATCCTGCCTTTAGACAGGCCGAACAGCTCACCGTACAGTGTCATGTTGCCATGTACCGTCAGATCGAGATAGAGGGCGGTCTCCTGGGGCATATATCCGATTTCGGGCAGAACGCTTCTGTCCGGCACCTTCTTGCCGAGGACGTACCCCTCACCGCCGCTTGGCTTGAGCAAGCCGCAGAGTATCTTGATGGCGGTGGTCTTACCGGCGCCGTTCGGGCCCAATAGTCCATGGATGGTCCCCCTCTCAATTCTGAGGTCCAGATTACTCAGCGCTGCAAATGAGCCAAACCTCTTCGTCAGGCCTTTCATTTCGACGGCAAATGACTGCATCTCTTCACTCCGTTTCCGGTCATCACCCCGGTTTCTGGGGCGAATCGCTCTCCCTCACTTGGACTCCTGTAAGGATAATGTCTGCCAGCTGCGGCGCCAGTTCTTCGATGGGGATGTCCCGGCAGGGGCTCTCTTCACCCTCCACTATGGCCAACACGGCAAAGCCGATGGCCATCCCGGCCAGTGCCCGGACCGTAACGCTGGCATTTGTAGGACGAAAGGCACCCGAGTCGGTCTTTGACCTAACGTACTTCTCTGCTTGCTTCAGGGCTGGTTGAACAACATCTTGGGCCCATTGCCGCCGGAATTCCTGGTCACGATGAATCTCGCCGAGCATGAAGAGAAACCTATCCGCGTTCCCAGTGAGCAGCGTCAATCGGTCCCCAATCAGCGATCTAAAGAATGCCTTGTCGTCTGCTTCAGGCGGCTGCTCCGTCAGCTTCAGAAAAGGCTCGCTCAGGACCTGACTGGCGAGAACCGATACCAATATGTCTCGCTTGCTGGAGTAGTAGTTGTAGATGGTGCCAACGGCTACTCCCGCCTCGCAGGCGATGTCAGGTATAGTAGCCTCGCCGTAGCCTTTCTTGGAGAAAACGACCAGTGCAGCCTCGAGTATCTGCTTCCTGCGGTGCTCCGTTATCAGTTCTTTCTTCTGGCTTCGACTTGCCATTTCCTCTTCCAGAGGGATGACTGAATATTCATTCATTACTATATCGAGTCGATGAGCTATTGTCAACCCCCGTGAGGCTTTTCTACCGGGCAGAGTGATGGACATCGTCTCGGAACTCTGCTTCAACCCCCAGGTATTCAGGGGAGCATGAAACGGCGTGATTCATCACGCCCCCGCGGTGCGTCTCTCAGACGCTCGGCAGGAACCCCTGCGCTCCTTCTTGGAGATGGACTCTGGTGGCTGGAGCGACTAAGATACACAGGGAGTTGACAACTGAATGCCTCGCACGATTACGGGAGCATCTGGCTGGGTCCAAAAGGCAGAAGAGGAGCGACCGCTTGACTTCATGCTCGAACCGAGCCTATGATGTACCTCGGATGACGATGTATGGTGTAGAGGAGTTGCGGTGGAGAGCATGAATACTGGGCTCTTAGTGGTCGCCATTATCGCCATAGGCTATCTGATTGGCAGTATCCCCACTGCCAACATCATGATGCAACTGTTCGCCCAGAAGGACTTGCGCCAAGTGGGCACCGGTAACGTGACTTCGACTGCGGTCATGATTCACGCGGGGAAGTTGCCCGGCACGCTCTCTCTCATCGGGGAGATACTGAAGACCTTCCTCTGCATTGCCGTAGCCGGTCTCCTGGTCCACGAGCTCTGGGCGTATCTTCTGATTCTAGTGGCGGCTTCGGTCGGCCAGGTATGGAGCGTCTGGCTGGGGTGGACCGGAGGCAAGGCGCAGACGATCTTCATCACCGGTTTCATGGTGCTCTGTCCAGTGGGCATGGCGCTGGCAGCCTTGACTTTCATCGGATGCCTTCTCATTACGAAGCGGTTCTACTTGAGCAATACTATATTTCACCTGGCGGCACCGTTGTGCCTGCTAGTGGCCTGGTCTTTCAATCCCCTTCCATTTGGCCTCGGCTACCATTCCTGGGGCTATGCGCTCACGTGCGCGGTGCTTTGCGGCATCTTCATCATGAGAAACCAGGTTGAGACGGATGACATAGTCCAGACTGAGGCCTGGGGAGGCTACAGCCACTAGCTGAAAGAGATATGTGGCATATATACCTGGGCGCTATTACTCTCGGCCTCTCAGCACTCTTGATCAATCTCCTCCTGAACCTGAGAGCTCTCCACAGGCTGGGTTCTGACAAGGGCAGTTTGCCTGAGGACCTGCCGCTCATCTCCGTTCTGATCCCGGCCAGGAATGAAGAGGACGACATTGTTCCTTGCCTGGAGTCACTCAGGCAGCAGGACTATCCGAACTACGAGATACTGGTGCTGGACGACAGCTCTACCGATCGTACAGCGGAGAGAGTGGCGGAAGTGGCGGCGGCAGACCCCAGGATCAGGTTGCTGCGGGGCAAGCCCCTGCCCCAAAGATGGGCCGGAAAACCCTATGCCTGTCACCAGTTGGCCGCTGAGGCTAGGGGTTCCTGGCTGTTATTCACTGACGCGGATACCATTCACGCGCCGACGATGCTTAGCAGCGCGATGGCGTATGTCCATGAACACAGGTTGTCGCTGCTCTCGGGGCTGCCCCTTCAGAAGACGGTCTCCTTCAGCCAGCGGGTGGCTGTTCCGGCCATGTACTTTATCATCCTGTGTTGCATGCCTCTGTGGTGGGTGCAAGGCGCCCGCCGTCCCAAGCCGGGCTTGGTCATCGGCCAGTTCATCTTCGTTTCTGCTGCAGACTACCACGAAGTGGGAGGGCACGAGGCGGTCAGATCGAAGATCCTGGAGGACATCTGGCTGGGCTTCACCATGGCCCGTCACGGCAAACGGCTGGGGGTTGTCGACCTGTCTGGTGTAGTGTCCGGCGAGTTCGGCGATCTCTGGGAGGGGTTCGGGAAATTCGCCTACTCCATTGCCTCTCTTGGTACCTGGCTATTCGTCCTGATATTTCTGGGGGTGATGGGTCTCTTCGTCACGCCCTTCATCCTGATGGCCTCCCATCTGTCCCCGTGGCTGCCGAAGTTCGGCGATTGGTTTGCCATCATCGTGGCGCAGGTGGTGCTTATCCTGGTGATGCGGGTCCTCGTCGACCGGCGCTTCAACTACAAGCGCCGCTATTTCGTGTCGCTCCCGGCCGGCGTTCTGTTCCTGCTGGCCTCCGGTGTCTGGGCCTGGAAGCGACGCTTGACGGGCGGCGGTGTATCGTGGAAGGATCGCACCTACAAGCCCACCTCGAAGGTTCAGTAGGAAACCCCTGCTGACTACTACTGGTCGATAGCTGACCTCAGCTCTGCAATGAAGCTCTGAAGGCTGGCTGTCGAGCCTTCGCCCATCAGATTCACAATCCTGCTCCCTACGATCACCCCATCGGCTATCCTGGCGACCTGACCGGCCTGTCTGGCGTTGGAGATGCCGAAACCTACGCACAGCGGCAAGCTGGTGGCGCTCCGCACTCTGGCGGCGAACTCGTCCAGGCCGGGCGGCAGTTCATCTCTGGCCCCCGTCACGCCAGCTACCGAAGCGAGGTATACGAAGCCTCGCGACCTGCCCGCTGCCAGCCTGATGCGCTCATCGGTGCTGGTGGGGGCCAGAATGTAGACAAGGTCGAGGCCGTTCTCCTGCGTTAAGGACTCCAGTTCCTGACTCTCATCCGGCGGCAGATCAGGGATGATGAGGCCATCGATCCCTGCTTTGGCGCAGTCATGGCAGAACCTCTGGTGGCCATAGCGCAGGATGGGGTTGTAGTAGGTCATGAAGACCAGGGGGATGTCCACTCTCTTAGACAGTTGCCCGGCGATCTCCAGGCAGACTGCAGGAGTGACATTGTTCTGGAGCGCCTGGAAGCTGGCCTTCTGTATGGTGACTCCATCGGCCAGCGGATCGGAGAACGGAATGCCGAGTTCCACCAAGTCGCATCCGCTGGCGGCCAGAAGGGGCACGACGTTCAGGGTCGCGTCTACGCTGGGGTAGCCGACAGTGACGTAGGCTATCAGGGCTTTGCGGCTGGGCCTGGCGAAGGCCTTCTGTATGCGGCTCACAGCTTCACCCCCGTGGCGGCAGCTACCACGCCTATGTCCTTGTCGCCCCGTCCGGAGAGGCAGACCGCGATCATCTGGTTCCGGTCGCAGGTTTTGGCGATTCTGGCGGCATGGAAGACGGCATGAGCCGATTCCAGGGCCGGGATAATGCCTTCCGTTCGACACAGCAGTTCAAAGCCCTCCAGCGCCTCCTCGTCGGTGACCGCGACATAGGCAGCGCGCCCCGTATCCTTCAGGTAGCTGTGCTCCGGCCCCACACCCGGATAGTCCAGACCGGCGGAGATGCTGTGCGTTTCGCGTATTTGTCCGGCGTTGTCCTGCAGGAGATACGACTTCGTCCCGTGGAGCACGCCTATCCGGCCCTCCGCTAGCGAAGCGGCGTGCTGGCCGGTATCCAGGCCTCTGCCGGCGGCCTCCACTCCGATTAGCTTGACCTCCTTGTCAGCGACAAAAGGATGGAACATCCCGATGGCATTGCTGCCGCCGCCGACGCAGGCGACAACGCAGTCGGGCAGCCGACCATAACCATCGAGAGCTTGCTGCCGGGCCTCCTTCCCGATGACTGACTGAAAGTGGCGGACCATGAGCGGATACGGGTGCGGGCCCACCGCCGAGCCGAGAAGATAGTAGGTGTCACCAACATTGGTCACCCAATCTCGGATAGCTTCGCTGACAGCCTCCTTCAGGGTCTTGCTGCCTACGGTAACCGGGGACAGTTCCGCCCCCATCAGCCTCATCCGGAAGACATTAAGCGACTGGCGGTGCATGTCCTCCTCGCCCATGTAGACGACGCACTTCAGCCCCAGCATGGCGCACACGGCGGCGACGGCCACGCCGTGCTGCCCGGCGCCGGTCTCGGCGATGATGCGCTTCTTGCCCATGCGGTCCGCCAGCAGAGCCTGTCCCAGTGCGTTGTTAATCTTGTGGGCCCCGGTGTGGGCCAGGTCCTCCCGCTTGAGAAGGATTCGGGCTCCGCCGCAATGTTCCGTGAGCCGTTCGGCGAAGTAGAGGGGCGTCGGCCTCCCTGAATAATGCGCAGACAGCGATTCGAACTTGGCCTGGAATGTCGGATCGTTGCGGGCCTCGTTGAGAGCAGCCTCCAGCTCATCCAGGGCCGGTATCAGCACCTCCGGCACAAAACGACCCCCGTAGGCTCCAAAATATCCTCGGCTGTCAGGCAACATTTCTTGGCTCATTTCTCACGCTCCGAAAGTCTGGCCATAGCCTTCACGTCCCTCATCAACTCGGCGAACTGCTCGGGGTACAGGGACTGTCGGCCGTCAGACAGGGCTTGTGCGGGATCGTGGTGCACTTCGACCAGGAGACCGTCGGCGCCCACCGCAATGGCGCCTCTAGAAAGAGGGATGACATACTCCCGGCGTCCGGCGGCATGGCTGGGGTCAACGACAACCGGCAGGTGGCTGAACTCCTTGATCGAGGGTATGGCGCTCAGATCTAGAGTGTTCCGGGTATTGTCGGAGAAGGTCCTGATGCCGCGCTCGCACAAGATGACATTGGGATTCCCTTCCGAGGCAATGTACTCCGCTGACATGAGCAGTTCCTCGATGGTGGCGGCTAGGCCCCGCTTCAGGAGGATCGGCTTGGTGCAGAGTCCGGCGCGACGGAGAAGGGAGTAGTTCTGCATGTTCCTGGCCCCGATTTGGATGATATCGGCGTATTCCTCGACCATCTCGATATTGTCGTGGTCGGTGGCCTCGGTGACCACCGGCAATCCGGTCTCCTCACGCACCTTTCGCAGTATCTTGAGCCCCTCCTCCCCGAGCCCCTGGAACGTGTATGGCGAGGACCTAGGCTTGAAGGCGCCGGCGCGAAACACCCGTGCTCCGTGTTTCTTCACTATTCGGGCTATCGCCAGCGTTTGCTCTTCGCTCTCCACCGCGCACGGCCCGGCCATGACCACCGGTTCACCGCCGCCGATGGTGACCGGCCCGACGGTTATTATCGTGGGCTGCGGGTGCGTCTCCCGGCTCACCAGCTTGTAGGGCTTCGTCACCCGGATGGTCTCCTTGACACCCTCCAGGGACAGCAGGCGTGAATCGTCCACTTGGTGCTGATTGCCCACAATGCAGACGGCAGTCCGCTGCGCGCCCGGTATGGGAAGGCCGCGGTAGCCCAGGCGTTCAATCTCGCGGATCACCGCATTCACCTGCGCCTCTGTGGCATCGTTCTTCATGATGACAAGCAAGTTGCACCTCCTCGGCGGGGCGCCAAGAGCCCGGTTTCCCTAGCCCCAGCCATCGCTGTTGTTGAACTCGTTTTCAGCCCCCTTGATCCCCCACTCTTGGGGGAAGTAAAGAAGCGATCTGAGGGACACCCTCAGACTCCCGGCAGCCTCCGGCTGCACCGTTACTGCACGGGCCTGATTCAACCCCCTGACCCCCAGTCTTGGGGGGAGGATTGAGTTGGGGGACACCCCCAAACCCGCGGCAGGAGGTTTCCGGCACCTCTTCTGGGAGGATGCCCCCAGACCCTCGGTGGGGAGCACACTGTACCTCATAGCTTCACTGACCTCGCGGCCTGAATGAAGGCCTTGATCTTCTGGGCGTCTTTTCTCCCGTTGGTCTCCACCCCTGTGGAGACATCCACCCCCCATGGCCGAACCTCTCTGACCATGTCGGCAACGTTGTCCGGGCTCAAGCCCCCGGCCACGATCACGGGTAACACAGCCGAAACCTCTTTGGCCAGTCGCCAGTCAAAGACCCGGCCTGTCCCGCCGTAGGCATCGCGTGCCTGCGAATCCAGAAGGAACAGCGGCTCGTGTTTCAGAGGGCAAGTCGCCACCCTGCCAAGCTCGGCCATGATCTCCGCAACCGTCTTGCCGGCCGATACATGAGTGACCTTGATGATGGGTCGGTCGATCCCTTGGCAATACCCCCAGGTCTCATCGCCGCTGAACTGCACCCGGTCCAGATTGCAGCAAGCAGCAATGCGGTTCACTTCCAGGTCAGACTCATTGACGAAAATGCCTACCACTGCTGGTGGTGACTTCAACGCATGCACGGCGGCTGATATCTTCAGAGCCTGCTCAGGAGAGACACGACGCCGGCTCGGAGCGAGGACCAGTCCGACGAAATCGGCACCAGCATCGGCCGCTGCCAATGCGTCCTCGACTCGCGACAGCCCGCAGATCTTGACCTTGATCACAGCAATTCCCTCATCTTGGCGGCGATATCCGGTGCTGCCATCAGCGCTTCGCCGACAAGAATGGCGTCCACTCTAAGGTGCCGCAGCAACTCCACGTCGGCCTGGCCCCTGATGCCACTTTCGCTGACCACTATCCGGTCGGACGGGATGAACGCCCGCAGCCGCTTGGTGATATTGAGGTCAACGTCAAGCGTGTCCAAGTTGCGGTTGTTGATGCCGATGATGCGCGCTTCGGTCTTCAGCGCCACGGCCAGTTCGGCCTCGTTGTGCACTTCCACCAGGCATTTCATGCCGAATTGGTGACTCAGGAAGAGGAGTTCTTTAAGCTGCACTGGTGACAGAATGCCCACGATGAGCAGCAGGGCATCGGCGCCGTAGGCCCGGGACTCGTAAACGTGATATGGATCGAAGAGGAAGTCCTTCCGCAGCAGGGGAACCTTCTTCTCGCCGAGCGCATCACGTATCGCTCTCAGGTCCTGCAGGCTGCCCTGGAAATGCTTCGTCTCGGTCAGCACGGAGATGGCAGAAGCTCCATGGCCGGCATAGGTTTTGGCTATCTCTACCGGATCAGAATACAGCCGGATGGCACCCTTTGATGGCGACGCCCGCTTGACTTCGGCGATGAGCCGCACTCGGTCGCCCTGAAGGGCAGCGGCGAAATCGAGCGTGGGCGGCTGTTCGAGGGCCATGCGGCGCACCTCCGCCATGGGCAGGCTGCGCTGCCTTTTCTCCAGTTCCCCCCGGTTGTGGGCTACTATCTCGTCCAGAATCATCTTGTTCCTATGGGGCCAAGCTTTGGCTGAACTTCATCAGTTGATCCAGTTTCTCCAGGGCGCGACCGCTGTCTATGGCATGGGCGGCGAGTGTGGCTCCCTCCTGCAGATTCCTGGCCTTGTCTCCGGCGACGATGGCAGCGGCGGCATTCATCAGCACCACATCTCGGTGCGGGCCCGTGGCCCCCGACAGAATCCGTCGCACTGACTCAGCGTTCTCGCTGGGAGTGCTCCCCTTGATATTGTCCAGGCTGGCGCGGGAGAAACCGAAATCCTCCGGACTGACCGAGTACATCTTGATGCGGTCGCCTTCAAGCTCGCAGACTTGACTCTTGCCGGTAATGGTGATTTCGTCCAGGCCATCCTCACCATGAACCACCAGTGCGTGGTGACATCCCAACGTGCGAAGCACCACGGCCATCTTCTCTGTCAACGATGATTCCGCCACGCCCAGAACCTGGGCCTGCGCGTTGGCCGGGTTGGTGAGCGGGCCGAGGATGTTGAAAACGGTGCGGATGCCGATCTCGCGCCGGGGCGGTCCGGCATAATTCATGGCGGGGTGGAATGACGGTGCAAACATGAACCCGATGCCCACTTCCCTCAGGCAGTTTTCCACCTGCTCCGCCTTGAGATCGATCCTTACGCCGAGAGCTTCGAGCACGTCGGCGCTGCCGCAATGGCTGCTCATGGCCCGATTGCCGTGCTTGGCCACCTTCAGGCCGGCGCCAGCCACGACAAACGCTGCGGCGGTGGAGATGTTGAAGGTGGATAAGTTGTCGCCGCCGGTCCCGCAGGTGTCTACCACGACGCCATCGGTGTGCACCGGGATGGCCTTGGCGCGCATCACCTTGGCCATGCCGGCGATCTCCTCGCTGGTCTCCCCTTTGATACGCAGCGCGGTGACGAAAGCGCCGAACTGCGCTGGCGTGACCTCGCCGTTCATGATCTCGGTCATGGCCGATTCGGCCTGATCCATCGACAGCGATTTCCCGGTCACGAGTGAGGCGATAGCATCCTTGATCATGGCCGTAACCCTTTCTTCAGGAAGTTTCTCAGCAGGTCCTTGCCGACTGGCGTCATGAAGGATTCCGGGTGGAATTGGACACCCTCCACCGGGTGCTCACGGTGCCGCAGGCCCATAACCGTGCCGTCGTCTGTCCAGGCGGTCACCTCCAGGCAGTCGGGCAATCCTTCGGGCGATACCGCCAGAGAGTGATAGCGTATGGCGGAGAAGGGGCTGGGCAGTCCGGCCAGTACTCCCTCTCCCTTGTGGTGCACCAGCGACGACTTGCCGTGCATCACGGCCTTGGCTCGCCCCACGGTGCCGCCGTAGACGTGGCCGATGCACTGGTGTCCCAGGCAGACGCCGAGCAGCGGCAACTTGGGGCCGAAGTGGCGGATGACGTCGTTGGATATCCCGGCGCGCAAGGGTGTGGAGGGGCCGGGGGAGACGACTATGCGCTCCGGCCTGAGCTTCTCGATCTCTTCTATGGTTATCTTGTCATTGCGCGCCACCATCACCTCCTGGCCCAGTTCGCTCAAGTACTGGAAGAGGTTGTAGGTGAAGCTGTCATAGTTGTCGATCAGCAACAGCATAGTCGCTCCTCACTCAGGCCGAACTCTCGGCCTGTTCGATAGCCTTGAGCATTCCCCTGGCTTTGTTCTGCGTCTCCTCATATTCGCGCTGCGGCACGCTGTCGTAGACCACGCCGCAGCCGGTCTGCGCGTAGGCGACTCCGTCTTTCATCACGATGGTTCTTATGGCGATGGCCATATCCATGTTTCCCGTGAAGGAGAAGTACCCCACGGCGCCGGCGTAGATGCCGCGCTTGTCAGGTTCAAGCTCGGCGATGATCTGCATGGCGCGGATCTTGGGAGCACCGGAGACAGTGCCTGCCGGGAAGCAGGCCCGCAGCGCGTCGAAGGGTGTCATGTCACTCCTCAGCTTTCCCTGCACATGTGTCACCAGGTGCATGACGTGGGAGTACTTCTCAACTTCCATCAGGTCGCTGACCTCGACGCTGCCCGGTTCACTGACCCGGCCGATGTCGTTTCGCCCCAGGTCCACCAGCATGATGTGCTCGGCACGCTCCTTCTCGTCGCTGCGCAACTCCTGCTCCAGTCTGGCATCTTCTTCAGGGTTCTTGCCCCGAGGTCGGGTGCCCGCCAGCGGCCGGGTGATCACAGTCCCGCCCTCCACTCTGAGCAGGATCTCCGGCGAGGCGCCGATGATGCAGAAATCCCCCATATCGAAGAAGAACATGTAGGGCGAGGGGCTGATGGTGCGCAGAGCGCGGTAGATGTCCAGTGGAGCGACATGGGTCGACTTGGCGAAGCGCTGGGACAAGACCACTTGTATGGCCTCGCCGGCCGAGACGTACTCCTTGATCTTGCCGACGCAGGCCTCGAAGTCCTCTCTGGTGAAGTTCGATAACAGATTGGCGTCTGAGGAACGATGTGGCTTGGCCTGTTCGTGGTGTGGCTGGAGCGGCTGGCGCAGCCTTTCTACCAGAGCGTCGATCCGGTGCACTGCCTCCTGGTAGGACTTCTCTATGTTGCCGTTGAGGCGGACATGGCTGCACACCTTGATCCGGTGGGTGACGTGGTCGAAGACCAGCAACGTGTCCACGAACATGAACTGCGACTCCGGCAGTCCCAGAGAATCGCGCTTCGGAGTTGGCAGGTCTTCGAATCGAGCGGCCGTTTCGTACGACAGATAGCCGACAGCACCGCCGGTGAAGCGGGGCAGGCCTTCGACTGATATGATCTTGTGCTTGGCCAGTTCCTGGGCAATAGGTTCAAAGGGATCGGCGCCGGCCCTGCCGCTCGAACTGACCACCTGATACGGATCAGTGCCGATGAAGCTGTAGCGCGCCAACCACTGGCCGCCCTCCACGCTCTCCAGCAGGAAGGACCGCCCGCCGTGGCTGATCTTCAAGAAGGCCGATACCGGCGTCTCCAGATCGGCGACTATCTCGCGGTAGATAGGCACCAGGTTGCCCTCGTTCCGGCGACTTTTGATCTCTTCCAGCGTCGGACTATACATAACACCCTCTCAGACTTGCCATACAAAAGCAAAATCCCTCGCCTGTAGGGGCGAGGGATTTGTCCTTCGCGGTGCCACCCCACTTGGTTGCTGAACCCTGTTACTCAACAACCACCTCTTTTCAGGTACGGCTCCGGAACTTCCGGGCTATACCCTGAGCTCTGATAACGGTGCTCTCTCCGGCGAAGCCTACTCGAATCTGCTCGCGCTTCTCGTTTCGGTTCGCAGCTCCCGAGTCCATTCAGATCTCTGCGCTAGCACCGGCTCACACCTTCCCCGGCTCTCTGGGCTTCGCTGGAGTCCTACTACTCTCGTTCGCAGCCTTTGCTATGTGGGTCATATGCTACAACAATCGGCCCGGACTTGGCAAGTCCACGAACTAGCAAAGGTTCGCAAAGAGATCACAACGCCCGGCAAGAAGGTCACGTTTTCTGGGATCATCCACAACCAGCAATGCAGTTGAGGGCGCGGGCAAGCTTGGCTTCGCACGTCACGATGAAGGATGAGGGCCATCAAGCCAACGGTGCAGTTTTCACCCCGATTTCCTTTGACGACCGGAAAAGGGCTTACCCCTCCGCCCCACCCCGTAGGCCCACTCGCACCAGAAACTACTGCAGATATGGGGCTTGGTCTCGTTGATAGCGCAGGCATAGGCCTTGTGGTCCCCCATCCTCAGGAAGGGGCAGTAGGCGAGGAATTCATGGGAATCGGGGTCTACCCAGTCTATCCAAACGTCATGGTCCAGGGCTTCAGTGTGGCGCAGTGGGACGTAACGGAGGATGTCCTCCCTCTGTTCATCTTTCCAGCGCCTGAAGTCAGCGGGGGTCATGGTGAAGCCGGAGCCTTGCTTCATACAGCAAGCACCACAGCGGGAGCACCGGGGTTTCCTCGTAGCCACGACCTTTACCTGATGGCTGTCGATATCCAGGCTTTTCATCCTGGTTACCTCGCACTCTCCGGAGAGGCCTGGATCGGCTTCTCAACGTCTTCGCCGCCATTATAGCACCGCACTGCAAGCCCTCCGGCCGAATCTTGATCATTGGTCAGGGGCAGTGAGGTTGTTGCTGGGGCCTCTTTACAACCCCCTGACCCTCACTCTTGGGGGAAGAAGAAAACGAGAATTGGGGGACTCCCCCAAACCCTCGCCAAAGGGGCTTTGCCCCTCTGCACACCCTTGCGAAGTGCCGGTGTCATTCCCGCGTAGGCGGGAATCCAGGAAAAGGAAACCCACAAGACCCGCTGTACAAACCTCTCTTCAACCCCCTGTCCCCCACCCTCTTCCAACCTGTCTTTGCGAGGAGCCGAAGGCGACGCGGCAATCTCGGGGGGTGGAGATTGCTTCGCCTTCTCCTCGCGACGCTCGGAGAATGGCTCGCAATGACAAATGATTGGGGACCGGTTGCTGATGGAGGTTCGAATGTGAAGCCGGATAAGGGTGGCAAACGTGGCTTGGGGCACGAGAACGCTAGCCTAGAAGACGTTTCTTATCTTCGAAGGCAGGGCCCCGCCCACTTTCTCTACGGTTTCGTGTCTCAGCTTGTTCAGGTCCTTCTGTTTGGCTTCGAACTCGTCTGTAGAATAGAGGCGCTCAGGATGGAAGTAGCTGTCATCCACTGACGTCACGGACGCCGGGACCTTGAAGCCTGAAGGGGAGTCTATCCACTCTTCCATTCCGCCTCTGATAAGCGAATCCAAGATCATCAGAGTGTGCTCCAATTGTATCTTCGCGTACCGCTGGCCACCACCGATGCCGCCGGTGTTCATGAGGTAGTACTGCATCTGGGGTTGGCCCTTCAGTATCTCGTAGAAGAGGTTGGCGTGTTCCGCTTTGTCGCCGGCCATGAACGGATCATAGAAGAACTCGGTGCGGATATTCCCAGCCTTTGTGGGGTCGCCGGCCGAAGACTCCATGGCCTGTCCCAGGATCATCAGCCCCACCGCCTGCTCCAGGGTCAGCTTGGCTATGGCGGGAATCAAGGGTCCCCTGGTGATGAGGACCAGATTGTCCACACTCTCGACATCGATGTGGATGCTGGCATGGAGGAAGTCTCGCCTCTGGATAACCGCCCGGCTATTTGAGGTCACCTTCAGGTTGTAGAAATCAAGATCGCCGTCCTCGGTCACGTGGATATTCTCGCCAAAAGTTCCCGGCTTCAGGAGGCCGTAGTATATTTCCGCTTGTTCACCGGGATTCACACCTTCCGTCTTCACGAATATGCCGCCCAGTTCGAATCCGCGAAAGGAACCGTCGGGCATCAGAGTCCCGCCATCGTCTTGAACCAACCATGACTTCTCGTTTCCCTTTCGGGCTAGGACCTTACTGCTGGTGGTGGTCTTGCCATTGGCACTCAGGGCTGCCAGAAGCGTTCTGGTTGTCCGGTATCTGCCATCCGCACCCTGAAGATAGTCCTCCCGGCACCCGGCGTGGAGGAATATCCCGCCTTTCTTGGTCTTGGCGGCCCAGTCTTCCGAAGCGAAGACGCCCTTCTTGTATTCGCCGATGTAGTTGGAGTTCCTGACCACTTTGACCACCCGGCCATCCGGCAACATGGCCAACCTGTTGGTGATGTCCTTTTGGGGCAATGGTTTCGCCTTGTTGGCTTCAAAGGCTTCATCGGTGAACATGATTATGGTGTAGTCGGGATGGTCGAATCTGTGTGTCAACGGAGCGAAGAGGTTCTTGCCGCCGAAGGCGACATGGGCGAATTCCTCAGGGACGATCAGACGGACGACCGTCTTGCTGTCTTGACTGCCCACAACCCGGTCTACGCAGATCAGCCTCTTGGTGGCCAGCTCGTTCTCGCATTGCGCCAGCAGCTTCTGCTCTTTCTCACCAAAGGGATAGTCGACGCTGTTCTGGGTGAACGGCTCTGTCCGGGACATTGGCTCGCTCTGGGCTACCAAGTTCCCGTATTTCGTCTTCTTGACTCCGGGCTCCTTCTCAACGATGGGCCTCAGTTCTTCGTCAGAAGGATTGTCTAGGAGTCGGCCTTCCCTGGCTGCCCTCTGCCTGATCCGCTCAACTGTCCGTGGGAACTCTTCCAAGTCCATACGCGTGATATCAGCCACCGGTTCTTTGGAAACTCCTCAGTCTGGCGAGTGTAGGATAGCGCATTTGGGGTGCCGATAGCAAACCCTCACCCGCCCAGCGTGAGGTTGTCTATCAGCCGGGTCTTCCCGACGTACACTGCCATGGAGACGAGGGCTGGCCCTTTGACCTGTGACAGCTCCTCCAGTGTCCTGGGATCGCTTATGCTGACATAATCTATTCGGGCCAAAGGCTCCTTCTTGATGAGGGCCACCATCTCGTTGCGAATCTTCTCGGCGTTCCTCTCGCCTTTCTGCCACAAACCCTGGGCCAGATTCATCGATCTCCACAGCACCACCGCTGCCTGCCGCTCCTGGGGGTTGAGGTGGACGTTGCGGCTGCTCATGGCCAGGCCGTCGGGTTCGCGCTGTGTGGGGACCACCACCACTTCCAGATTCATGTTGAGGTCGGTCACCATCTTCCGGATGACCACCACCTGCTGGGCATCCTTTTGCCCAAAGTAGGCCTTGGTGGGTTCGACGATGTTGAAGAGTTTGGCCACCACGGTGGCCACCCCGCGGAAGTGCCCGGGTCGAGCGGCGCCCTCGAGCGTCTTCGTGACATTTTCCACGTCCACCCAGGTGCTGGCCCCGGCAGGGTAGATCTCCTCAACAGGCGGCATTAGCACCAGGTCGGTCTTCTCTCTCTCCAGCATGGCCAGGTCGCGCTCCGGATCCCGGGGGTACCGGGCGAAGTCCTCCTTCGGTCCGAATTGGGTGGGATTGACGAAGATGCTTACCACCGAGACGTCGTTCTCGGCTTTGGCCCGCCGCGCCAGAAACAGATGCCCCTCATGAAGGTACCCCATGGTGGGCACGAATCCGACGGTGCCTTCTATCTTGCGCCGAGCTTCTTTGAACTCAGCGACGGCCGAGATGACCTTCATTCTGCCGGGTATCCCACTGGGATGATGTAAAGCGGCCAGTGTTCATCGGGCAGTTTCAGAACTGTATGGACTTGCTCGTCGTTGAAGGCGCCGATGGGGGCAGATCCCAATCCCAGGGCCACCGCCTGCAGATGAATGTTCTGGGCGGCGTGTCCCACCTCAATACAGACGTACCGCTCGGCGCGCTTCCCGTAACGCCCTTCCATGCCTCGGCCGTCGGCAGCGATGATGATGTTGACCGGAGCCTCCCGAATGAAGTCATGCCCGGCAGCCGCCTGGCAGAGCTCTGGAAGGACGTCACCGCGCAACGTTTCCACCAACTCGTGGTTCTGGGGCTCGTAGTGATAGACGCCTTCCCTCGCCACCAGGTAGATCTCCAGTGGGTAGAGTCCGCCGGCAGAAGGTACTGTCCGCTTGCCCTTCTGGAAGACGCCCTGGGCGGCCCAGAGAAGCTGCGAAATATGCTCCGGAGTGAGTCGCCTGGGCAGGTAGGCACGCTTGGATCTTCTTCGCTCCAGAGTCTCTTCCAGGGAGAATGTTCCTTTCTTCTTTGGAGGTGGCAGTTTCATCAGCGGTACTCCTGTTCCAGTCCGGCCAGCAGGCTTTCATCCATGGTATAGCTCTGTTTATCGGTGGGGAAAGTCCCGGCCTGGACTTCGTTAATGTAATCTCCCACCGCTTGCTTGATGATATCAGACAGTCTGGCGTACTGCTTGGCATGCTTCGGAACGAAGTCGGTGAATAGCCCGAGGAGGTCGCTGACAACCTGGACCTGTCCATCGCAGAAAGGCCCGGCTCCAATACCGATGGTGGGGACGCCCACCTTCTTGGTTATTATCTTGGCCAGGGGCGTGGGAACGGCCTCCAGAACGATACCAAAAACGCCGGCCTCTTCCAAGGCGCAGGCGTCTTTCACCAGACGGAGGGCTGTCTCCTGAGTCTTCCCTTGCACCTTGAATCCCCCTAACTGGTTCACGGACTGGGGCGTGAGGCCGATGTGCCCCATTACCGGGATGCCACACTCCACGATGCGGCGGACTGTCTCTGCCATGGTCTCCCCGCCCTCCAGTTTCACCACCTGGGCTCCGCCCTCCTGGATGAAGCGGGCGGCGTTGTGGAGAGCTTCGCTGACGCTGGCGTGATAGGTCATGAAAGGCATGTCACCGATGATCAGCGCCTGTTCGGTGCCCCGCACCACGGCTTTCGTGTGATGGAGCATCTCGTCCATGGTCACCGGGATGGTGGACTCATAGCCCAGTATCACCATGCCCAGGCTGTCTCCGACCAGGATGAGCGGAACGCCAACCCCATCGATCAGCTTGGCGGTGGCGTAGTCGTAGGCGGTGAGCATGGGGATCTTCTTGCCCTTCTGCTTCATTTCCTTGATCTGGATGATGGTGGTCCGCATCTTCCCCTCCTTCGTGGGGCCGGAGGTGCTGAAGCAGATGGGGCAGCCAGCCTCCGGTCGCCTTATGATACCATGGCCGGGACCTCTGGCTAGAGACTTTCGTTATTGCCGACTATTTGGTCGAGTCTAGAGGGCTTTCAGTGTTTCCGTTAAGTCGTCCATCCATCCGTGCCCGCCGATCTTCTGCTCACGAATGGCGTTGTTGGCGTCAACATAGACGAGCCGAGGTTGGACGTGCTGCGCTTCTTCGTCGGTGACGGTGCTGTAGGTGAGGATGATGACGATATCGCCCTTGGCAACCATTCGGGCGGCGGCTCCGTTGAGAACGATATCACCCGAGCCGGCCTCTCCTTCGATGGCATACGTCTGGAACCGGTTTCCGTTGTTGACGTCAAGGATGTGCACCATCTCGTAGGGGAGGATATCCGCGGCTTCCAGCAGCAGCTTGTCTATGGTGATGCTGCCTTCGTAGCTGATGTTGCCTCCTGTGACTCTGGCTCGGTGTATCTTGCTTCGTAGCATCGTCCTCATGTTGTTCCTCCTCTGTTTGCGTCCGGGCCACTCACCGACCGGGCTGGCTCAAGATCGCATTCAGTTCGCTGGCTTTTTCCTTGTCGATTTTTCCTTTGGCTAGTGCGATGGGAATGGTCTGGCGCCCCAGCTCCTCGTAGGCAGGCAATAACTCCGGCGCTCTTTCCTGCAGAGCGACCAAGTGTTTCTGTACGGTTCCGGCATCCCCTCGGGCGATGGGGCCCGTGAGGCTATTCGGCAGTCCCACGTTGTTCAAGTTGTTCAGAGAACCTCTCAGCAGAGGGAGCAGAGCTTGCGTGGCCTCCGGCGTCGAAACACCGAAGGTCTTCCACAGGTCAGTAGCCAGTTTGACCAGGGTGATCAGGTAGTTGCAGGCCAGCACTGCCGCAGCGTGGTAGACGACCTTGTCACCCGGTTTGAGCACAATCCAGTGTCCACCCAGGGCCGCGGCCATTTCCTTCAGAGTGCCCAGTATAGGTTCGTCGGCTTCCAGGGCGAAGGTGGAACCGGGGATGTTCTCGATGGCATGGGCAACGGTGGCAAAGGTCTGCAGAGGGTGAAACCCGCCTCTAAATGCGCCGTGCTCTGCCGCCGGGGCCAGGATGTCCAGGGAGTCGGCGCCGCTGCAGTGCACCACGCCCTGTCCGGGATGCCACTTCACCTGTGCCGCGATTTGGGGGATGACACCGTCCGGGGTAGTGATGAAGACCAGGTCGGCGGCATCAGCGACTGCTTGAGCGGTGTCGCAGACCCGGCATCCATCAACCATACCGGCCAGTCTTTCTGCGGAGGCGCGAGTGCGGCTGGCTACCGCCACAATGCTGTAGCCTCTTCCCCTCAGCCTGACTGCGAGGGCGGTTCCTACGGTCCCAGCACCTATGAAACCTACGTTTGGCACTTTTCCCCCGGCCCAAACAAGAAAGCCTTCTCAGCATGGCCAAGAAGGCTTTCGGAGTCTGTCACCCTATTTACCATCTCGGTCGTTGCCGATCCAAGCGATCTGGTTCTTAAGTTCTCTAAGACTGCTGGTGCTCACCGCCATTTCGGTCGATGGCAATCTCAACATATCAGAAACCCGGCCCGGTTGTCAAGCTAAGCGCGTGCTGCGAAGCCTCTCAACCGGCTCTCAAATGACTCCCTCTGCCTTGAGCTCGGCCAGCGTCTGGGGTGTGAAGCCCAGGAGGCTGGAGTAGACCTCCTGATTGTGCTCCCCCGGCCTAGGGCCGGGCCGCTCGATGGCTCCCGGCGTCTCCGACAACTTGATGACGACACCCGGTACCGGGACGTTGCCGATGCCGGGATATGGGATGTCGATGAGCATGTCCCTGGCCTTGACATGGGGGTCGTTCACCATTTCATCGATGTTGTTCACGCGGGAACACGGCACTCGCCCCTTGTCCAGCAGCTTCATGGTCTCGTCGACGGTCTTGTCCTTCAACCACTCGTCTATCAGAGCCCGAATCGCCTTTCGGTTCTCAAAACGGTGCTTGTCGTCCACAAACCGGGGGTCATCCTTCAGGTCTTCTCTTCCCAGCGCCTTGGTGAATCTTCTCCAGATGGGATTGCCGGCGAGGCCGATCATCACCCATCCATCCTTGGCCTTGAGACAGTCCGTGAAGTTGTAGTAGCTGGCATTGCCTTGACGCCCGCGGATCATGCCCCCGACTTTGTACTCGGCGGCAACTGCGAGGCCGGCCACACAAGCGACGGCCACGTCCAGCAGGGCCACGTCTATGAACTGCCCCTTTCCGGTCTTCTCCCTGTGGAATAGGGCGAACATGATGCCCAGGGCACAGTGGGAACCGGTGCTGAAATCCACCCAGGCATAGCCCGACCTCGTCGGCGCCGTCTCTGGAAAGCCGGTGTAGCTCATGGCGCCCGAAAGAGCCTGGGCGATGGTGTCGAAGCAGGGGCGGTGCATGTATGGTCCCCAGGAACCGAAGCCGGAGACCTTGGCCACTATGATGGCTGGATTGATCTTCTTAAGAGATTCATAGCCAAGGAGCTTCTCCTCCTCTGAACCGCTGACGTAGCTGTGCAGCACCACGTCGCTCTTCTTGACAAGTTGCTGTACGATCTCACTCCCCTTCTCGCTGAGAGGGTCGAGGGTCACTCCCCTTCGGTTGGCCAGAGTCACCATGGTGAGCATGCTCTCTCCGGTGGGCGCGTAGGGCCCGAAGTTCCTCTCTTCTTCGCCGGTGGGTCGCTCCAGCCGTATTACTTCGGCACCCATAGCGGCCAAGAGAGTGGCGGCGTAGGGGCCAGCGAACCAGCGAGAGAAATCCAGAACCCTGATGCTTGTCAGAACCTTTTCCACTGATAAGCCTCCTGAAAACCCGACTGTATATATTTTAGCGTGCAGCGGAGTATCGTGCGACTTTCTCTTTGGGGGTGGCTCCAGGCAGGTCGGCGTCGGGTCGAAGATCAAGTATTCTTCGGTTCGTCGGGTTCCTGTGGTTTGGCGGCTTCACCCGTCTCTGCCTCTTGGAGTTGCCGCAGCAGTTCTTCTGCTCGCGCAGAGCCGATACGCAGCTGCCTTTGGAGAAAGGAAGCTGATATCTGCTTGTGGTCTTTCGCCAGTTGTTTTGCCTGTTCCAGCAATGGGTCCTTGGTGCTCTGCTCCCCAGTGTAGGTGAGCACTTCGATGGGTTGGGCTCTTGCCTGATCGGCCCAGAAGCGCGTCACCCTTTCGATCTCCTGCTGCGAAGCGAAGCACCCTTGCAGACGCCTTGGCTTGGATAGCTCCGCTGAGAGATAGAGCATGTCGCCGCGGCCCAGCAACTTCTCTGCGCCAATCATGTCCAGGATGGTGCGAGAGTCCACCAGCGATGCGACCGCAAAGCTGATGCGCGTAGGGAAGTTGGCCTTTATGAGCCCGGTGATCACGTCCACCGAGGGTCGCTGGGTGGCTACCACGCAATTGATCCCCACTGCCCGACCCATCTGCGCCAGACGGCAGAGCAGAGGTTCAATCTCATCGGACCTGGACATCATGAGGTCGGCCAGTTCATCCACGATGAGGACTATGTAGGGCATCGGTTTCGGGACCTTGCTGCTCTTGTTGTACGCGTCGATGTTATGCACCCTCAACTGGGCCAATTTGCGGTAGCGGCCATCCATTTCCTGCGTGAGCCACTTCAGTGTCTCCGTCGCCTTCTCGCCTTCGGTTATGACGGGGGTCATCAGGTGCGGTATCCCATCGAAGGCGATGAGTTCCACGCGTTTGGGGTCGATCATGATGAATCTCAGTTCCCTAGGGGTGTTGTTCATCAGCAGAGAGATTATGGTGGAGTCCAGGCACACTGTTTTGCCGCTGCCGGTGGCTCCAGCCACCAGCACGTGCGGCATCTTGGCCAGATCCGCCACTGCCATGTCGCCGGATGTCCCCTTGCCCAGGGCTATCGCCAGCGGTGATTTGCTGGAGAGTCGCCTGAAGGCGGGGCTTTCCAGCACCTCGCGAACAGAGACCAGACCGGTGGAAGTATTGGGCACTTCGATCCCCACCACCGCCTTTCCCGGCACGGGGGCATCCATCCGGATGCTGGAAGCTGATAGTGCCAGGGCCAAGTCATTGCCCAGGGAGGTGATGCGCTCCACCTTGACGCGAGTCCGGGATACCTCCTCTTTTCTGACCTTGGGATTGCCATACCTGTCCTTTTCCTTGATCTCCTTGTACTTTATGTCCCACCCAGGCTCCACTCCAAACTGGGTGACTGCCGGGCCTGGGTTAATCTGTACTACCTTGGCATCTACACCGTAGCTGGCCAGTGCCTCTTCAATCAATCTGGCCCTTTTCTCAATGTCGACTTTGTTGGGTTCGGCCTTGGCGGTGTCGTCCAGCAGGTCGATGCTGGGCAGGTGCCACTCACCGGGGGTGGCGGCCGGAAGATCTGCCGCCACGATCTTTGACTCCTTGGCAGTCTTGGGCGCTCGTTTCTTCTTCTCTTTTGCCTCGCGGGGATGGATAGCGTTGGAGATCAGCGGGATGTGACGCTCCTTCAACCAGTTGAGGGCTCTTTCATGGAGCGGATCTTCTGAGTAATGGCCGACCGCACCTCCTGCGGTATCTTTGGCTTTCCGCCCAATTCGCCCGAAGAGAGGGACAGCCTTGGCCAGCCAGTTGCTCAGTTCATGCCAGACCCAATGCGGCGCCACTAGAGCTGCCCCGAGAATGATCAACCCAGTGACGCGCAGGACACCGAGCGCGGTATGCCCGGGGCTACTGAGGTTCTTGATTCCGATAATCGCCTGGCCAAACACCCCTCCCAGGCTCACCACATCAGGGTCTGCCGGTTCTCCTATGCCCGTGTCACCCAAAGAGAAGCCTTTGGGCAAGAAGAAGGCCAATGTGCCAAGAAGAGCAGCGACAAAAACCAGAGAGCCGAACCAGAAATTCCAACGCTCCCAGAGTATCCCGAGTCTCTGCAGCCAGTACAGCATGGTCAGACCAATTACTACCAATGGGAGTATCACCGCTCCCAGTCCCAAGGCTGTCGTCAGGGGGTTCCACAGGACGTACAGCAGGACGCCCACAAAAACCAGCCAGACGGCCCGCAACGCCCAGCCTTGGGGAGTCTCTGGCCCGTTTCCTTCGGACTTGCCTGTTCCTTCCCTACGTGGCATGGTGCGGTAGCTCTACCTCCATCGTCCCTTGTACCTGGCCGCTAGATGCGATGCATTGGTGGCACCGGACGGCCTTCAGAGCAGGCTGAGCTGCTGCGGTTTGTCACCCGTCTTGGTCTCCGGTGCTTTCTCCGTTTCAGCCAGCAGCGCAGGGATCTTGAGCATGTCAGACTGGATGGTCTCACGAAGCTTCTGTTGATGCAGGGCCGCAGCAGGGTGGTACATGGCGAAGTAGATGAGGCCGTCCTCTTTGCGCGCTTTCCCATGTATTCTGCTGATAGTCTCCCCGGGGAAGAACCTGGCCATCGAGTACCTTCCCAGCGTGACAATCATCTTCGGATGCAGCAATTGGAGCTGACGGTCAAGCCACTGCTGGCAGGTCTTGATCTCTGTTGGCAGAGGGTCTCTGTTGCCCGGTGGCCGGCACTTCAGTACATTGCAGATGTAGACCTGCTGTCTCTTCTGGCCTATCGAGGCGAGAAGCTCTTCAAGGAACTGCCCGGCCGGTCCCACGAAGGGGCGCCCTTGTTGGTCTTCGTGCCAGCCTGGCGCTTCACCGATGAAGGCTATGGCGGCGTCCTCCGCACCTTCGCCGGGGACTACCTTGGTACGCTGCCGAGCGAGCTCACACTGGCGGCAGTTGGCTATTTCCTCGTAAAGCTCGCTGAGTGCCGACACGCTTGACCTGACCTTGAGCGATACTAGCACAGGTCCTATTCCAAGTCAATTTGGCGGTGGATCACTTACCTTGCCTTAGAACCCCCTTTGTGCTAGACTCTACCGTGGCGTAGACCCGCCTCCGGGAGGTCGGGATGGGAGATTTGTCACCCAAAACTATCGTTCAAGAACTAGATAGGTATATTGTTGGTCAGAAGGAAGCCAAGAAGGCAGTAGCTATCGCGCTATCCAATCGCGAGCGACGCCGGAAGCTTCCGGCGGAGATTCGATCGGACGTCATTCCTAAGAACATCCTGATGATCGGCCCGACGGGGGTAGGCAAGACGGAGATAGCGCGCCGCCTGGCAGCCATGATCAACGCGCCTTTCATTAAGGTGGAAGCCACCAAGTTCACCGAGGTGGGCTATGTTGGCCGCGACGTCGAGTCGATTGCCCATGACTTGGTGGAGATGTGCGCCAGGAAGGTATACCAGGAACAGCTAAAGCAGGTGGAGAGCAATGCCAAGCGACTGGCCACTGACAGGATTGTGGGCTATCTCTACCAGCAGATGACTCAGAGGGGCAAGAAGGCGGTGGAGAAGAGCCAGCAAGCATCCGGGAGCAGCCCCAGGATGGCAAAGAGCTCTCCGATTCTGACTGGCGGCGGCCCTCTTTCTGCCGTGACCCGTGAAAGGCTTGCCAAGCTTCTGGCGAGCAACAAACTGGAAGACCAGTTCGTGGAAATCGAAGTGGCCGACTCGGATCCGGGGGGCATGATCTTCGATCCCCGCTTGGATATGGAGCTGGAAGGTGACACCTTGTGGTTCGATGATTCCAGCAGGGGCCTGAGAAGCCGGAGCGGGCAGCGAAAGAAGAAGGTGCGTGTCAAGGAAGCCAGACGTATCCTGGTCAGAGAAGAGGCAAACAAACTCCTTGATTTCGATCAGGTTGTAGATCGCGCTGTTAGCGATACGGAAGAAAACGGCCTGGTTTTCATTGATGAGATCGACAAGCTGTGCGGTCCAAAAATGGACATGGGCCGGGATGTGTCTGGAGAGGGCGTGCAGCGGGATATGCTTCCTCTGCTGGAAGGCACCACAGTGATGACACGCTATGGCCCACTGAACACTGAGCACATACTGTTCATTGCTGCCGGCACATTCTCGCAGAACAAGCCCTCGGATCTCATCCCCGAACTTCAGGGGCGTTTCCCGTTGAGAGTGGAGCTCAGCCCACTGACTCAGCATGACTTTGAGAGAATCCTGACAGAGCCGCGAAACTCTCTCATCAATCAGTACACAGCCCTGTTGGCCACCGAGGGGGTTTCGCTGAAGTTTACCGAAGATGGAATTCAAGAGGTAGCCCGGTTGGCAGTATTGATGAACGAACGGATGGAGAATATCGGCGCTCGGAGGCTTTTCACCATAATAGAAAAACTAGTGGAGGACTTAAGCTTCACTGCATCGGAGAGGAAGGGAGAGCGGGTCGTAATCGATGCTGACTACGTCTCGCAACAGGTGGGGAGCTTGGTCAAGGACGAGAATCTGAGCCGGTATATTTTGTGAGGTGAAATGACGGAACAAGTGGCCACAAGTAGCGTTGTATCTGTGAAGTTGCTTCTGGAGGCTGGGGCGCACTTCGGGCACCAGGTTGGCCGGTGGAACCCCAAGATGAAGAGGTACATCTTCATCGAGCGCAATGGTATCCACATCATCAACCTGGAGTTGTCCATAAACCTCCTGGACAAGGCCTCCAAGTACGTGACGGAGCTGGTGTCGCAGGGAGGAGACATACTCTTCGTCGGCACCAAGAAGCAAGCTCAAGAGGCAATTGCACAGGAAGCCAAGAGATGTGGTATGCCCTTTGTCAATCAGCGCTGGATAGGCGGCATGCTCACCAACTTTAACGTAATCCAATCGCGCGTTGACTACCTGGTCCATCTTGAAGATCAGAGGACGAGAGGGTTCTTCCATCGACTGCCCAAGAAGGAAGTGCTGAAGCTGGAGAGGAAGATCCAGAGACTCAATCACCAGATGGGCAGCTTCAAGGAAATGACCAAGTTCCCCAGCGCGCTTTTCATAGTGGATCCGTCCAAAGAGCGGCTGGCGGTGGCTGAGGCTAAGCATCTGGGTGTACCCATCGTGGCCGTAGTCGATACCAACTGCAACCCGGAGGAGATCGATTACCCTATTCCAGGCAACGACGACGCAGTGAGAGCGGTGAAGCTAATGTGCACCAAGATGGCAGATGCGGTGATGGAAGGCAAGAGAGCCTTGGAGAAGGCGGAGCGAGAGAGTGCGGATATAGCCGGCAAAGAAGCCATCGACAGCCTGGAGTCGTTGTCATTTAGCCCTGAGGAGGAGAAGCGCAGTGGAGATTTCGGTGACACAAATAAAGGAGCTGAGAGATAAGACCAGCGCCGGAGTCATGGAGTGCAAGCGGGCACTTCAACAGGCCGAAGGCAACGTGGATCGAGCATGTGACGTACTGAGAGAACAGGGCCTGGCAAGAGCGGAGAAGAAAGCCGATCGGGTGGCCTCTCAAGGCCTGGTTGAAACCTATGTTCATGGCGGGGGCCGCATAGGCTCGATGGTAGAGTTGAATTGCGAGACTGACTTCGTAGCCCATACTGACGAATTCAAGGCTCTGGTTCACGACTTGGCATTGCAGGTGGCGGCTACTGCCCCCTGCTTCATTTCGTCCGCGGATATTCCCGAGGGGGAGAGGGAGAAACTGAATCCCGAGGAGGTGTGTCTCCTGGCTCAGCCCTTCATCAAAGATCCGTCCAGGAGAATCTCAGACATCATGGCGGATGTCTCTGCCAAGATGGGTGAGAAGGTGGCCGTGCGCCGGTTCGCCAGATTCGAGTTGGGCAAGTAGCATCCGGAACCCTCTGGAGTACGACGAGTTGTGGAGGCAGACCTTAGCGGCAAGGTAGCTCTGGTGACCGGTTCCAGCAAAGGAATCGGCCGGGCCATAGCTGTTAGGTTTGCCGAAAACGGTGCCTCTGTCGTCGTCAATGCCCGAAGCCCGGGCCCTGCCCTGGAAGTAGTAGAGCGCGTCCGAGCCCTGGGCCGCGAAGCCCACTTCGAGCCAGCGGATCTCTACGATTACCAGGATGTGAAACGCATGGTCGATAATGCCGTGCAGAGATTCGGCAAGATCGACATCCTGGTGGCCAGTGGCGCCGCAGCGGGACCACCACCCCAGCCGTTCCATGAGATAGATCCGAAGCTGTACGGCGATTGCATTAGCAGCCACCTCTTCACGCGCCTCTACGCTGTGCGGGCAGTGCTGGACCACATGATGGCCCGGCAGTCTGGTAAAATCATCATCGTGACTACGGATGCGGGAAGGATGCCCACCAGAGGAGAATCCCTTATCGGCGGGGCGGCGGCGGCCGTCGTGCTCATGACCAAGGCGCTAGCCATGGAGTTGGCGCGCTCTAAGATACACATCAATACCATTTGCACCACTGTTACCAAAGACACGCCGGGCTATGAAAAGGCGACATCGATGCAAGGCACCCGCATTGCCGACATATTTAAGAAGGCCGAAGAGCGGATGCCGTTCGGGATGAACAAGCCGGACGACATTGCGCAACTGGCGCTGTTCCTGGCCTCCAAGGATTCGAACCAGATCACAGGGCAGATTTTCAGCATAAGCGGCGGCCTTTCCTTTCCGGGCTGACCATGGCAGTCGAATCTGTGAACAGGAGGACTGCGGAATTATGAGTGTGCCTTCTACGAACTACAAGCGAATCCTGCTGAAGCTGAGTGGCGAGGCTCTCATGGGCAAGCGCGAGTTTGGGATTGACGATGCTATTCTGAAGATGGTGGCCAAGCAGGTCAAAGAAGTTGCGGAGGCTGGGGTCGAGGTGGCCATTGTGGTGGGGGGAGGCAACATCTGGCGGGGGGCTGACGCTGCTGCCAAGGGCATGGAGAGAGCGACGGCAGACTATGCAGGAATGCTGGCCACCGTCATAAACGCCCTGGCACTGCATGATGCGCTGGAGAGAGAAGGCCTCGTCTCGCGGACGCAATCGGCTATCCCCATTCAGTCAGTAGCCGAACCCTACATCCGGCTCAGGGCCATTCGCCATCTGGAGAAGGGGAGGGTGGTGATCTTTGCGGCCGGGACCGGGAATCCGTATATGACCACGGACACGGCAGCAGCTTTGCGGGCGATCGAGATAAAGGCAGAGGTGTTGCTGATGGCGAAGAACAAGGTTGACGGCGTGTACACTGCCGACCCGAACAAGGACCCCACAGCCAAGAAATTCGAACATCTGAATCACAGGGAAGCTCTGAATATGGGGCTTCACGTTATGGATGTCACGGCCTTTTCACTGTGCATGGAGAACAACCTGCCCATAGTGGTTTTCGATCTCCACGCGGCCAACAGCATAAGAAGAGCAGTAGCCAGGGAGCGAATTGGCACCTTGGTTTCTTCGGGGGTGAAAGGATGATTGACGACGCACTTCTCGTAGCTGACAGCAAGATGCAGAAGACAGTCCATGTCCTCAAGAGGGAGATGGAAACGATCAGATCCGGCAGGGCTACATCGGCCCTGGTGGACCAAATCACCGTGGAGGCCTATGGCACCAATACCCCGTTGAGCCAGTTGGCGTCCATATCTGTGCCGGAGGCCAAACTCTTGCTGATCCAACCTTGGGACAGGAGCATTGTGGGGAATGTGCAGAAGGCCATACAGAAGTCCGACCTGGGGCTCAACCCCATGAGTGACGGGGAGGTCATCCGTCTGGTGATACCGCCTCCCACCGAGGAGCGCCGGAAGGAACTGGTCAAGGTGGTGCACAAGAGGGTGGAAGACGCCAAGATTGCAGTGCGCAATGTGAGACGAGACGCGCTGGAGGAGCTGAGGAAGCTGGAGAAGAACAAAGAGGTCTCACGGGATGACAACATGCGCGCCACGGACAGGTTGCAGAAGCTGACGGATCGGTTCATTGCGGAAGTGGCCAAAGTGGGCGCAGACAAAGAATCAGAAATCATGGAGGTCTAGCCAAGGCCCGTTGCCGGTCTTGACTTCGCCAACCATGGTTTGCCGGGGACGTTGAAGGCTCCGGCAACGACGTCCACCCAGGCTGAGCTTCATTTTGCAGAGATGACAACCCAGACTGAAGGGACAGCAATCAGCCCCGTACCCACGCATGTGGCCATTATCATGGATGGTAACGTGAGGTGGGCGGAAAGAAGGCATCTTTCCCGCCTCAAGGGGCATCGTGCCGGAACGGAGAACATCCGCCGTGTCATCGAGGCCTTTGGCAAGAGTGGCGTTAAGTACCTCACGCTCTACGCCTTCTCCACGGAGAATTGGCAGCGCCCGAGGACCGAAGTGAAAGAGCTGATGCAGATCCTGGCAGGCGTGATCGGGCGTGAGACGAAGGAGATGCACAAGAGGGGCATCAGGCTGCGCCATCTGGGAAGGCTGGACAGGCTGCCAGGGAAGCTGCAGGAAGAGGTCCTCAAGTCAATTGAGCTGACCAAGAACAATGACAAGATGACCTTGAGCGTGGCGTTCGATTACGGAGGTCGGGCTGAGATCATGGAGGCCGCCAGGCGGATGCTCAGGGACAAGGTGTCGCCGGATGCCGTCGACGAAGAGCTGTTCAGCAAGTATCTGTATACGGCCGGGCTCCCGGACCCCGACTTGATAATTCGTACTGCCGGCGAGATGAGGCTCAGCAATTTCCTCCTGTGGCAATCGGCATATAGCGAGTACTACTTCACGCCCCTCTTCTGGCCGGACTTCGATGCGGAAGAGGTCAAGAAGGCGCTGCTGGCCTACAGCCAGAGGGCCCGCAACTTCGGGACTTGATGTCGGCCAATGGCGGCGGTGTTGGTTGTAGATGAAGCTGAGAGTTATCACGGCCGTCGTAGGCATACCGCTCCTCCTGGCCTTCGTCTACTTTGATTTCCGCGTTGACACCTCCTGGTTCTCCCGGGTCCCTCTGCTTATCCTGCTGGTGGGTGCGGCCGCTGCTCTCAGCGCCGTAGAGTTCTACCGCCTAGGGACCCATGCCGGAGCCAGGCCTCTCACGGTGTTCGGGGCCATCTGGGCAGTTCTATTCGTGGTGGCTGCCCTTTTTGATCTGGACTGGGCCACCGGCTCACTGCTGGCATCGGCGGCCGTGCTGCCAGCGCTTTGGCTGGTCGTCTTTCGCCGTGACGCTCGTCTTCAGAGCTGGGCTTGGACTCTGACCGGCATCCTCTACATGGGTTGGATGCTGGGCTACTATGTAGCGCTGAGGCAGCTTGACCACGGACGGGAACTGATCATCCTAGCCGTGTTCACCACCTTTGCCTGTGATACCTCGGCCTTCTTTGTCGGCCGTGCCTGGGGCCGGCATCACATGGCGCCGGGGATAAGCCCGCACAAGACATGGGAGGGTGCTATCGGGGGTTTTGTTGGGGCTGTTGCCGCAGCTCTGGCGCTCCGTTCTCTGCTCAGTCTGGGCGACTGGTCGCTGCCGCTGAACTACGTTGAGGCGATAGCCGTGGGCTGCCTCATCGGCGTGGTGGCACAGCTCGGCGATCTGCTGGAATCGCTTCTCAAGCGGAGAGCCGGCGTGAAGGATTCGGGGGATCTGATACCCGGCCACGGCGGTGTCCTCGACCGAATAGATAGCCTTGTGTTCACAGGTGTTATCGTATACTATTTCGTGCTATGGGTGGTGGACTGAAGAGGATTGCCATCCTCGGCTCCACGGGTTCCATAGGCCAGCAGACACTTGAAGTAGCCCGGGTCTTCAGGGATAGGCTCTCGGTCGTCGGTCTCGGGGCAGGGAGCAACACCAGACTCCTGGCGAGCCAAGTCAATGAATTCCAGCCCCGGATGGTCTCATTCCAGGGATCCAAGACAGATCTGCGGCGGAGGCTTCCTTCGGGTCGCACGTCCTCGCCGAAAATGGTGTCCCTGGAGGAAATGGCCTCGCATCCTGACGTCGACCTCGTGGTCATAGTTACCGCAGGCAAGGCGGGACTGGCGCCCACCCTGGTGGCGATCCGAGCGCGAAAAGAGGTGGCCCTGGCGAACAAAGAGGTCCTGGTGATGGCCGGGGCATTGGTGATGGCGGAGGCCAAGAAGCACGGAGTGAAGATCAGACCGGTGGATAGCGAGCACAGCGCCATCTGGCAGTGCTTGAAGGGCGAACAGAAGAAGAAAGTAGCCCGATTGTTGCTGACCGCTTCGGGAGGGCCATTCCTGCGATACCCGGCCAAGAAACTGGCGGAGATCACTACGGAGCAAGCCCTGAACCATCCCACCTGGAAGATGGGGCGCAAGGTGACCGTTGACTCGGCTACGCTGATGAACAAGGGGATGGAAGTCATCGAAGCTCACTGGCTGTTCGGCATGCCTTACAGCCGCATCAGCGTGGTGGTTCATGCTGAGAGCATAGTGCATTCCATGGTGCAGTTCGCCGATGGTTCGATCAAGGCACAGCTCAGCCGGCCTGACATGCGGCTGCCCATCCAGTATGCCCTGGTTTATCCGGACAGGCATTTCAACCCGCAGCTTCCCATAATGGAATGGGACAAGTCGATGGCTCTCAACTTTGAGCCACCTGACCTGGTGAGGTTCCCCTGCCTCAGGCTGGCGCAGGAAGCGGGAGAGAAGGGGGGAACTTATCCGGCGGTGCTGTGTGCGGCCGACGAGGTGGCGGTGGAGCTTTTCCTGTCTCACCAGATCAGCCTTACGGATATCGCCAGATTGGTGGAAGACGCACTGGAGCGTCATCGAGGCGTGAGGCGCCCCTCGCTGGAGGACATTCTGGAGGCTGATGGCTGGGCGAGGGGACATGCCAAGAAATGGAGAAATCGCTAGACCATGGGTGCTTTCCTGATTATCGTCATATTCGTCGCGATACTGTTCTTCCTGGTTACCTGTCATGAGATGGGCCACTTCCTGGCATCCAGGAGGGCGGGGATCATTGTCGAGGAATTCGGCATCGGTTTCCCGCCGCGGCTGTTTTCGATCAAGAGGGGGCCCACTACCTATTCGATCAACCTCATTCCGGTGGGAGCCTTCGTCAGGCCCACCGGCGAGGATGATCCCACGGTGGAGGGAGGTTTGGCCGGCAAGGGCCCCTGGACCAGGATGGGCGTCTATGCCGCCGGACCTCTGGTCAACGTTCTGCTGGCCTTCCTGTTCATTGCTGCCTCCTACACGGGTGTGGTCACGATTCGGGTTACCGGCAACGAAGGGATCATGGTGTACTCGGTGGCAACAGGTTCAGTGGCGGAGCAGGCCGGCATTCAGGCCGGAGATGTCATAGTGCAGATCGGCGACACTGTCGTCACAGAAATCGGAGGCATCGGAGATGCTTTGAATGCGAATCCCGGAACGGCGAAGACCGTTGTGCTGCAGAGGGGCGGGAAGAAGTTGGATCCGATCACGGTGCAGCCACAGTACGACGAGGAGCGAGATCGGTATATCCTGGGCGTGTCGCTATCATTGAGTCTGAACATGGTGACGGGTGTGGACGCGGATTCGCCCGTGGCCCAGGTGATCAAGCCCGGGGATGAGATCCTGCGCGTGGGCGAAGAGTTGGTCTACAGCCGCGAGAGCTTCTCGGAAGCGTTGAAAAAGGCCTCGGACGGCGTGGAGGAATTCGACGTGGTGCTCAAGCGGGTCACAGAAGAGGTTACGTTGGAGGACAAGAGAGTGTCTCTACCATCCGGTTCTGTCAGCGATGGAGCATTGACGGGCGTGGCGAGTGCGTGGGTCGACGGAGCTGAGTTGGACAAGGATAGACGCACGCCGTGGCAGGCGGTGTGGGATGCCGGCGACTTTGTCATACATCTGCCGTCCCTCATTAAGGAGTCGATTCCGCTCATCAAGCAGGATCCCGGTTCGGCAGTCATGGGGCCGGTTGGTGCTGCCAGGTTCACGGTGGAGGTGGCAGAGGTGGGTGGCTTCGCCGGTGTTCTCTTCCTGGGTGGTTTCATCAGCATCAGCCTGGCTCTGTTTAACTTCCTGCCGGTTCCGCCATTGGACGGCGGAGGCATGCTGATCGCGTTGATCGAGGGCATCAGGCGCGGCAAGCGCCTGCCCCAGAAAGTGGTGCGCTATGTCTATATCGTGGGCACGGTGCTAATGATCATGCTCTTTGTGTTTGTCTTCTACAACGACATTGTTAACGCAATCAAGGGCAAGGACTTTCTTCCAGGTTGATGAGGAAACGCAGGATTTCGAAAGCGATAGGCATCGGTGGCGTGACCGTCGGCGGCGGGGCGCCGGTGGTCGTCCAGTCGATGACCAAGACCGACACGCGCAACGTGGCCGCCACTGTCAGACAGATCCGGGAGTTGGAGGAATGCGCCTGCGAGCTGGTGAGGCTGGCGGTACCTGATGCTGAGGCGGCCAAGGCTCTCCGCTCCATCAAGCGCCGCGCCAAAATCCCCTTGATTGCGGACATCCATTTCGATTACCGCCTGGCGCTGGCGGCACTGGAGGCCGGCGTTGACGGCCTGCGGCTCAACCCGGGCAACATCAGCGACCCTGAACAGATTGCGGCCGTGGTCAAGTCTGCCAAGTCGCGGAAGGTGCCCATCCGGATCGGGGTGAATGCCGGCAGCCTGCCGAAGAAACCGACTCGGGGTTCGGTAGCCCAGCGCATGGTTTCAGCCGCGCTGGCGCAAGTGAAGCTCCTGGAAAGCCTGGACTTCGATTTGATCAAGATTTCACTGAAGGCCTTTGATGTTCCCACCACGATCGAAGCCTATCGGCTGATGGCGCGCAAGACGGTCTACCCGCTGCATCTGGGCATCACTGAGGCCGGGCTGCCCAGAGAAGGGGCGATCCGCAGCGCGGTGGGGATTGGGATACTGCTGTACGAAGGGATGGGGGATACCGTCCGGGTGTCGCTCACCGCTGATCCCAGGGAAGAGGTATTGGCCGGTTATGAGATACTGAAGAGCCTGGACCTGCGGGAGCACGGCCCCACTTTGGTGAGTTGCCCCACCTGCGGCCGGTGCGAGGTTGATCTCTTCGGCCTGGCCCGATCGGTGGAAGAGAGGCTGGCCGGGATGGAGAAGCCGGTCAAGGTGGCGGTGATGGGCTGCGTGGTCAACGGCCCCGGCGAGGCCCGTGACGCGGACGTGGGTATCGCCTGCGGCAAAGGCAAAGGGGCCATCTTCCGGAAAGGGGACGTGGTGCGGACGGTGAAGGAGGCCGATTTCCTGGAGGCCCTGATGCGCGAAGTGGAAGGAGTCTAAAGTACTAGGCTATGCGTGTATCTCAACTGTTCACCAAGACCCTGCGAGAGACCCCAGCCGAAGCGGACACCGTCAGCCACCAACTGCTGCTCAGATCGGGCATGATTCAGCAGGTGGCCACGGGCGTCTACGCCTACCTGCCGTTGGGGTGGCGGGCGCTGCGCAAACTGGAACAGATAGTCCGGGAGGAATTCGACAGGATCGGCGGCCAGGAACTGATGATGCCGGCCCTGCAGCCGCAGGAACTGTGGGAGAAGTCCGGAAGATACGAGACCTTCGGCCAGAACCTCTTCTCAGTAGTCGATCGGCGGGAACGCCGGATGGTCCTTGGCCCCACCCATGAGGAGGTCACCACCGAGCTGGTCCGCCGCCAGGTGAGAAGCTACCGCGATCTGCCCCAGTTGCTGTACCAGATACAGACCAAGTTCCGCGATGAGCCCCGTCCCCGCGGCGGCCTGCTGCGGGTCCGGGAATTCGACATGATGGACCTCTACAGCTTCGACTGCGACTGGGAGGCCCTGGATGTCAGCTACCAGAAGGTGAAGCAGGCCTACCAGAGAATCTACGACCGGTGCGACTTGCCGACCATGGTCGTTGAGGCGGACAGCGGCGCTATCGGCGGCAAGGACTCCCAGGAGTTCATGGCCATTACCGACACCGGCGAGGACCAGGTCATATACTGCGGCAGTTGCCATTACGCGGCGAACCTGGAGAAGGCCCAGAGCGTCAAGCCCAAGGTGACCCATGAGTCACCCCTGCCCATGGAAGAGGTCTCGACACCCGGTATGAAGTCCATTGAGGAAGTGTCCAATTTCCTGAAGGTGCCTAAGAGCCAAACCCTGAAAGCCGTGTTCTACTCCGCCGATGGCCAGATCGTCTTCGTGGCCATCCGGGGCGACCTCGATGTAAACGAGATCAAGCTGAAGAATGCGCTGAAGTGCACCGACCTGCGGCTGGCTACTGAGGCCGAGGTGGCCGGCGCCGGGCTGGTGGCCGGCTCGGCGTCTCCGTTGGGCCTTCGCGGCATCAAGACCGTGGCTGACGACTCGGTGACCGAGGGCATCAACTTAGTGGCCGGGGCCAACCGCCCTGACCATCACGTGAAGAACGTCAACTACCCCCGGGATTTCAAAGTGGATGTGATGGTGGACATCGCCGCGGCGCAGCCCGGCCAGGGTTGCCCCAAGTGCGGGCAGAGCCTGTCGATCACGCGGGGCATTGAGGTGGGGCACATCTTCAAGCTGGGCACCATGTTCGCCGAGAAGCTGGGAGCTTCCTTCCTGGATCAGAACGGCGAACAGAAGCCCATCGTCATGGGCAGCTATGGCATCGGGATCGGCCGCCTGCTGGCCACCGTCATCGAGAGGAACCACGACGACAAGGGCATTGTGTGGCCGCTCTCGCTGGCTCCGTACCAGGTCTATCTCTGCGGGCTGGGCATGGACCGCCCCGATGTGGTGGCCGCCTCGGAGAAGCTGTACGCCGAGCTGAAGGCCAAGGGCATCGAGGTCCTGTTCGACGACCGGACCGAGTCGGCGGGCGTCAGGTTCAACGATGCTGACCTCCTGGGCATGCCGCTGCGGGTGGTAGTCAGCCAGCGCACGCTGAAGTCGCAGAGCGCCGAGCTCAAGTGGCGCCACAAGAGCGAAAGCCAGACACCGCCGCTCGAAGGGCTGGCCGAAAAGATCACGGGAATGCTGAAGTAGCAATCGCTCCTGGCACGTATTGGGGCGTGCAGAGGGGCTTCGCCCCTCTGCGTTTCTTACCACCCCCCAAGAGTGGGGTCTCAGGGGGTTGACGAAGGCCAATAGCACGGGCCGACTTCACCTAGCAAAGTCCCAGAAGCCAACGTCAAGCAGTTTCCTTGACAACGCTGACCGTTTTCTGGTTTCATACCCTCAAATGACTTCATGACAACGGTCTTGTCGGTGCCGATCGCGCAGGCAAGACAATGCAGAGGGAGAAACGGACGAGCCGAATCTGGGAATGCCTTGTTGCTGTGCTCTCTACAGTGCTGTTGCTGGCGAACCTGGGCAGTCTGGCCGGCTGCGCCCGGAGTGGGACTGTATGGGAACCGGAGACCTCCCAGCCTGGAAAGGATGATCTCTATGCCGTGTGGGGGAGTTCATCCTCTGATATCTTTGCTGTAGGACAGGATGGCATCATCCTGCATTACGATGGCTCTTCCTGGAACCTCATGAACAGCGGCACCGATAGTATTCTTGAAGGTGTCTGGGGCAGCTCCTCTTCCGACGTCTTCGCCGTGGGCTGGGGTGGCACCATATTACACTACGACGGTACCGCTTGGAGCGCCATGAGTAGCGGTCTTCCTGTGGCCAGTGATGCAGGCATGCTTCAGGGCGTCTGGGGCAGCTCCGCGACAGATGTCTTCACCGTGGGAATGGATGGCACCATCCTGCACTACGACGGCACGGGATGGAGCGCTATGAACAGCGGCGCGCCCGTTGCCAATACCGCAGGCATTCTTCAGAGTGTCTGGGGCAGCTCGTCATCAGATGTCTTCGTGGTGGGATACGCCGGAACCATTCTCCACTACGACGGCTTCGCGTGGAGCGCCATGAGCATCGGCGCCGTGCATTTCCTTGACGCTGTCTGGGGCACCTCGCCGTCAGAAGTATTCGCCGTGGGCATGGACGCGGGTTCAGGCGGAGGAATTGTTCTGCACTATGATGGCTCTGCATGGAGCGTCATGAGCAGTGGCACCGACCATATCCTTCGAGATGTGTGGGGCAGCTCCCCCTCTGACGTCTTCGCTGCGGGCAGCACTGGCACTATTCTGCACTACGACGGGAGTGCGTGGAGCGCCATGACCAGTGGCACCGACGGCAGTCTTGAAGGTGTCTGGGGTAGCTCCTCTTCCGACGTCTTCGCCGTGGGAGAAGGTGGAACCATCCTGCACTACGGTGGGTAGGAGGGGCCATTCTCAGGTGAAACACTCACGGGCAAGCTTCGCTTCGTCCGTGGCACCCGGACTCAAGTTCCCCTATTGTCTTTGTCCAGACAGGTGTGAGAGAATGACGCAAGGCTGGACCAGCTGATGCCGATCTTCTTCGTTCTGATCATTATCGCCGCCATCGCGGCCGCCATCGGCTTTGCCATCTGGAACAGCCGGATGAAGGACAAGCGCCGGAAGGAGCTGGCCGGATGGGCCCAGGCCAACGGCCTGAAGTTCCTCCCTGACAAGGACCACTCGGTATGGATGCGCTACCAGCCTTTCAAGTGCCTGCAGCGGGGCGAGAACCGCTATGCCTACAACATCATGGTGGGTACTGCCGGCCAGCGGGTGACGTGCGGGTTCGACTACCACTACGAGACCCATTCCACCAACAGTAAGGGCCAGCGCCAGACCCACCACCACTACTTCTCGGCGCTGGTGGTGGATGCCGGCCTGCCGCTCAAACCCCTCTTCATTCGCCCCGAAGGTCTCCTCGATAAGGTGACGGAGTTTGTCGGAATTGACGACATCGACTTCGAGTCCGCCGAGTTCAGCCAGAAGTTCTTCGTCAAAGCGCCCGATCGCCGCTGGGCGTACGACGTCCTGCACCAGAAGACCATGGAGCTGATGCTGGCCTATCCCCGCTTCCATATCGATTTCCAGGGCAGCCAGGTCATGGCGTACTTCGACAATAAGACGTTCTCCCTGGGAGAGTTCGCCTCGGCTTTGAAGGTGGTAACAGGCATCCTGGATTACCTGCCCGAATCCGTGGTGCGCGAACTGAAGGGAATTGACTCAGGAGGTAGACCGTCATGAGTTCGACGACCGTCGTCATCATCGTCGTCCTGGGCTTTGTGTTGCTGTTGATCCTGTGGGTGGCCTTCATCTACAACGCGCTGGTGCGGGGCCGCAACCACTGCGACGAAGCGTGGTCGGGCATCGACACCGAATTGAAGCGGCGCTATGACTTGATTCCCAACCTGGTCAGCACGGTCAAGGGATACGCCGCGCATGAGAGGGAGACCCTGGAACGGGTGACCCAGGCCCGGAATGCAGCCGTGGCCAGCCAGGGCTCACCGGCCTCACAGGCCAAGGACGAGAATGTGCTGGTGGACAGCCTCAAGAGGCTGCTGGCCGTGGTGGAGAGCTACCCCGACCTGAAAGCCAACCAGAACTTCCTCAAGCTCCAACAGGAACTGGTCAACACCGAGGACCGCATCCAGCGGGCGCGCCGCTTCTACAACGGCAACGTGCGGGACTACAACAACCGCGTGCAGGTTATTCCCTCAGCCTTGATCGCCAGACCCTTCGGTTTCAAGGAGCGGGAGTTCTTCGAGATCGAGTCGGCCGTGGAGCGCGCCGCGCCGGTCGTGAAGATGTAGGATGATTTGGGGTACACCCCCAAACCCTCGGCAGGGACTAGTTGCTGCACCTTACTCAGCGAACATCTCCGCCAGCGTGGCCAAAACCGTCTTCTGGGTTGGTCTGTCCAGCCGCCCTATCTTCTTGACGAGGCGCACGTTGTCCACCGTGCGGATCTGATCGAGGATTACCTGGCCGTTCTTGCCTTCAAACCGGCAGGGCACGCGGGTGGGGTAGCGGTGTCCCTTGCTGGTCAGGGGAGCCACGATCACGGTGGCGATGAATCGGTTCTCCTCATCCGCTGAGAGGACAACGCATAGGCGTGTCCTCTTGGCTTCGGCACCCACCGCCGGGTCCACGTTGACCAGGTACACGTCAAAGCGCTTGACTACCATACCCATTTCTCCTCATCCCAACTGGTCAGACTGAAGGCTTTCGAATCCAGCAGTCGATCGTCCCCGCGCGCGGTCATCCCGTCAAACTGCTTCTCCCAGCCGCGCCGAGGGCGCGGCACCAGGCGAACGACTACCTGGCCCTCCAGGACTTCCAGTTCGACTTCCTCGTCGAGCTCAGCTTCGTCCAGGAACACGCGGGGCAGGCGGACACCCCGTGAACTCCCCATTTTGACCAGGCGCGCCCTGGCGACAGGGCCCGTCTTGCCTTTGCCACGGTTGTCTGGTTGTCGCATGCGCCTACATAGTGGACAAATTGAGGCTAGATGTCAAGAGTCCTTCTCAACCCCCTGGCCCCCACTCTTGGGGGATAGAGAATAGGATTTCGGGGACACCCCGAACCCCGGCGGCATTCTGCTGCACCGTCTTCACGTCACCCCGAATCAACCCCCGGACCCCCAATCTTGGGGGACAGAAGAAAACGCAGAGGAGCGGAGCCCCTCTGCACGCCCCAAAGGCAGACAACATGCTTCATCTGGGCCAGACCAGCGAAACAGCTGCCCTCGGCCCGAAGCGCCGCAGAGCCCTCAGGATAATGCGGCTGTGCCAGTCGAAGGAGAAATCGGGCGCGTTCAGTTGCGATTCCGTGGCCTGGCTATTCTGCACCATGTTGAACAGGCGTTCCATCCGCCTATCGCTGAGTCTTTCAAAGGCCCATCGGGCCCAGCGGTCGATGCGAAGCTCCCTGGCCAGCAGCTTCTTCCACTGCCTCTCATACTCCGAGAGTGCCCGGGCGGAACAGTCATTGCCGGCAATCGCCCGGTCCAGCACGTCCACGGCAATGTCGGCACAGAGCAGCCCGTAGTAGATACCCCCGCCGGTGGTCGGTTTAACCTGCCCCGCTGCGTCCCCCACCGCGATCGCGCGGTTGCTGGAGGTGTGGTGTAGTGGCTTGAGGGGGATGCCTCCGAACCTGATCGGCGCGCGAGACGATGCGATCTTGCCCTGGTCTTTCAGGTGGCGGAGGAACGTTACCATGCAGGCCTTCGTATCGCGTCGAGCCAGCAGCCCGGCCAGCGCTTTGCCGTTGCGGGTAGGAACCAGCCAGGCAAAGAACCCCGGCGCCAGTCGGCTGCCCAGGTAGACCTCCACCTCTTCGATCTTGGTCTCCACCTCGGCCTGAGCGCCCATGACGAAATCGCCCACTTTGCCGAAGCCTAGACCGGCCGGCAGACCTGAGCCGAAGCCGCTGGCCAGAACCACGATCTTGCCCTCGAAGTGTGCCGCCTGGTCGTGACTCTGGACCTCGACCTGCGCTGAATCCATGGTGCGGCTGATCCTAATGGCCTTGGTGCTCAAAAGGAACTCTGCCCCCAGCTTCTGGGCGTTCACCACCATAGCCTCGTCGAATGCTTGGCGGTCGAGGATATAGGCTTGCGCCGAGTCCTTCTGGAGAGTGAACGACGCGCCGGAGGGTGAGAAGAATCTGGCCCCCCTGGCTTCCCTGGCCACCGCCTGCCTGGCGACGGGAAAGGACTCGACGCATTCCCGGCCCACGATTCCGGTGCAGCAACCCTTCTTGCCGATGGCGGCATGCTGCTCCAGGACCGCCACTTTGTGTCCCCGGCGGGCCAACTCCCCGCCGATGTGACTGCCGATCGGCCCGGCGCCGACCACGATCGCGTCGTACAGTTCCTTCTCCTCAGCCTGTGCTGGGTAAATGGTAGCACAGATCAACCCCCTCTTTTCTTGTCATTCCCGCGCAGGCGGGAATCCAGGAGGGATACCACAGGCAGCCTCGTGCCCTTGTTTCAACCCCCTGGCCCCCGATCCTCCTGAGGCGGATGTTCCATCTTAGGGGATCATAAAGAAATGCAGAGGGGCTTCGCCCCTCTGCACGCCCCGATGGGTGGCAAGGGAGGAGCCTGCAATGACACGGGAAGACGGGTTGTAAACCCGCCCACCACACCATATACTGGCCGTGTTTTTGACACGAGGGGAGGTGATCCGCTGTGAAGGAATTGAAGCTGCTCTGCTGGAATGTCAACGGCCTCAGGGCCGTGGCCAACAAAGGTTTCCTGGAGTGGCTGAGAAAGGAACAGCCGGACATACTCTGCCTTCAGGAAACCAAGGCCCAACCGGAGCAGCTGGATCAAGCCTTGCGGGAGCCGGAGGACTATCACGTCCACTGGAGCAACCCGGAGAAGAAGGGCTACGGCGGCGTAGCCACCTTCAGCCGGGAGAAGCCGCTGCGGGTGGAGAAGGACTTCTCCAGCCAGGAGATCGAATTCGACGTCGAGGGCCGGATCATACTGACGGAGTACCCCGGCTTCGTACTATTGAACATCTACTTCCCCAACGGCAAGAAGGACGAGACCCGGTTGAAGTACAAGATGGTTTTCTACGAGGCGTTCCTGCGCTTTGCGGAATCCCTCAGAAAGAAGCAGGCCCGCATCATCGTCTGCGGCGATTTCAATACCGCCCACAAGGAGATTGACCTGGCCCGGCCGAAGGAGAATGAAAAGGTCTCCGGGTTCCTGCCTATGGAGAGGGCCTGGATGGACAAGTTCGTGGCCCGGGGGTACGTGGACACCTTTCGCCAGTTCAGCCCGGAGCCCGGCCAGTATTCCTGGTGGGACATGAAGTCGAGGGCGCGGGAGCGGAATGTGGGCTGGAGGATCGACTACTTCTTCGTGACGAAGAGCCTTGTTCCCTCTGTCACCAGGGCTGTCATACTTCCGGAGGTGACCGGGTCGGACCACTGCCCGGTGGGTATCGTCCTCCGGTTGCCGTAGTTGTGCTATCTGGCGGGCTTGAGCCAGCATCAGCTAGGACCAAGGTGAGAGTGATATAATGAGGCCCGGATATAGTACGCAGAGGGTGAACGATGAGGAGGAAGACGAAGTGGTGAGCGCGGCGCGCGAGGTTGCCCCACAGGTTATGGTCATCCGTCCTCGCCTGGGGACTGGCTGGGAGACTACTGCCAATGACTCCACCCAGGAGGTCTGGCTCCGATTCAAGATCGTTGGCCTACCGCTGCCCATCAAGAAGAGAGTCCCTTTCTCGCAGGTAGTGCATGTGGCTGTGGCGTGCAGGGAGTCGTGGTGGAGCCGGGCCGGAGGCCCTTTTGGCAACGTGCAGAACGTCATGATGTTCGGGATGGGCAGCCTCAATGAGCCACGGGAACCGATGCCGACCAAAGGATGGCGTTATGATCTTCTGATGACTCAGAAGGGCGGCCGGACGACTAGGCTGCAGGTTCTGAAATCCTCTCATACCGCGGATGACTTGGCCGGGCAGTTGAGGCGAAGACTCGGGCTTCCCTCTGTCAGCTAGCCAACCCCGCGATGCATTTGCCTCCTACTAGGTGAGGACCGCGCATTCCTCCAAATAACACCTCCAACCGCCATCCCTACCTCGAAATGTCTGGCCGCTCTTGATAAACGCGTATGTCGAATATAGAATAGGGTTGTGAGATCGACGCGCTTCAGTGCGGCGGGCGATCTCAGGTTGGTTTCTCGCGAGCCCGTGGCGCCGAGAGGCACGCCTGCAGGGCCACTCCCGGCGATGAGACCTAGGAGGATTGGATGGAGAAGGGGACCTGGACTGTTAAGACCGGCCTGGCCCAGATGCTGAAGGGTGGGGTGATCATGGACGTGGTCACGCCGGAGCACGCCAAGATCGCTGAGGAGGCCGGAGCTTGTGCGGTAATGGCGCTGGAGAGGGTTCCGGCGGACATCAGGGCGGCCGGCGGGGTGGCCCGCATGGCCGATCCCGACGTCATTCTGGCTATCAGGAAGGCCGTGACTATCCCGGTGATGGCCAAGTGCCGGATCGGGCATTTCGTGGAGGCGCAGGTCCTGGAGGCCCTGGGTGTCGACTTCATAGATGAGTCTGAAGTGCTGACGCCGGCCGATGAGTCCTGTCATGTCTGGAAGCATGATTTCAGGGTGCCATTCGTGTGTGGCTGCCGCGATCTGGGCGAGGCGCTGCGCCGGATTTCCGAGGGCGCGGCCATGATCCGCACCAAGGGTGAAGCCGGGACCGGCAACATCGTGGAAGCGGTGAGGCACATGCGGGCCGTGATGGATAGCATCCGCAAGCTGGCTAACATGCCGAAGGAAGAGCTGGTAGCGGAGGCGAAGGCGATGGGCGCGCCACTGGAGTTGCTTCTGGAGGTTCAGAAGACCGGCAAACTGCCGGTGGTTAACTTTGCGGCTGGCGGTGTGGCTACCCCGGCAGATGCGGCGCTGATGATGCAACTGGGAGCTGAAGGAGTCTTTGTTGGCTCCGGCATCTTCAAGTCCAGCCACCCCGCCGTCATGGCCAAGGCCGTCGTCAAGGCCACCACTCATTACCAGGATGCCAAGATCATCGCTGAGGTCTCCAGAGGTCTGGGCGGTGCCATGCCCGGACTGGACATAAAGGCCATCGCCAAGGAGGATCTACTGGCGACAAGAGGTTGGTAGGGCGCACGTTATGATTCGCTCCTTCATACCGTTGGACGTTGTTGATCTGCTGGTTGGAGGCAGGGCACTGTCCAACAAGGCCAAGACTAGGGACGGCGTCGGCAGGAAGGATGCGAGGCTTGGTGACTTGGCCAATATCGTGGGTGACTGGTTCAATCCTCAGTTGAGGCCTTGTGCCTGGGTGTACGCAGAGGGACTTTCCCTGAGGGGTTTGGCCTCGGTAAGAGATCGCTGCAGCTCCCGTGCATGGGAACTCAACCGCCTCTTGGTGAATGACCATGACCGCAACTGCTGCCTCAACCTGTTGGAACACGTCAGTTCGGTCGGCGGACAGCTGGAGATCGGGAGAATCTTCCTTCGCCTCCCAGCGGACAGCCCCCTCTTGAAAGCTGCGCAAGAGAGCGGTTTCTTGCCCTATTCCACTGAGCATCTTTACTGGCGGAGTAGGGATGATGGCATCCAGACCAGGAGCGGGGCCTCGCCCGCATCTTCGCCACGCCGCAAGAAGGCCGACGATGAGTATCGGCTTTTTGAGTTGTATCTCAAGTGCATTCCGCCGCATATCCGCAGGGCGGAAGGGATGACCTACAAGGAATGGCAATCCAATCGGGACAGGTGTTTGGGGCAAGAGTGGGTCTTTGAGAAGGGTGGTGACCTTGTCGGCTGGGTCGCCATCAGCACCGGCCGCCACTGCGGGCAGCTTGACATGCTGGCTGCAACCAGGGATGAGCTGCAGAGTGTCGTGGGGTACGGCTTGGCCAGTCTCGGCGACTGCCACCAGATGTACTGCCTGGCCCCGGATTTTGAGGGAGCGTTCCTGCGGCTGCTGGAGGACCGGGGGTTCAGCCGCGTGATGACTTATTCGGTAATGACGAAGGAACTGCTGGTACGGGTGGCAGAACGATACGTGATGCCGGCAGTACCGGCCTGAGGAAGCGAAGACGATGCAAAGAAGAATTGTGGATGATTTGGATGCCCTGCTGGGCATCCTCCCGCCGTTTGTATCTGACCCGTTGCGACTCCAGGAAGACCTTGGAGATCTCCTCGAGGTCGTAATGGACCTGGGCCGCCCGCCAGAGGCCAGGTTCCCCACTCACGAGGTAGTGCTGAGCGAAAGAGAGGTCGTCCAGCAAGACCTGGAATACGTGGCGTCTCGAATTGGCGCTTTTGGTGATGACAACCGGGCCGGCATCGAACGCACCCTCCACCGGATATCGGCGATTCGCAACCGCAGAGGGCAGATAGTGGGACTGACCTGCCGGGTGGGCCGGGCCGTGTATGGCACGGTGAAGTTCATTGAGGACCTGGTCCAATCCGGGAAGAGCATTCTTTTGCTGGGGCGTCCCGGCATTGGCAAGACCACGATGTTGAGGGAGGTGGCGCGCGTCCTGGCGGATGAACTGAAAAAGCGGGTAGTGGTGGTGGACACGTCTAACGAGATCGCCGGTGATGGCGACATTCCTCATCCGGCCATAGGGCATGCGCGGAGAATGCAGGTGCCCACGCCCACCATGCAGCATGCGGTGATGATCGAGGCGGTGGAGAATCACATGCCTCAGGCCATTATTATCGATGAGATCGGCACTGAGCTGGAGGCAGCGGCCGCACGCACTATTGCCGAACGCGGCGTCCAGCTCGTCGGCACGGCGCACGGTAATACTTTGGAGAACCTCATCCTCAATCCCACGCTCTCGGATCTCATTGGGGGCGTGCAGACCGTCACGCTCGGAGATGAAGAAGCCAGGCACCGCGGGACGCAGAAGTCGATACTGGAACGAAAGGCGCCGCCCACCTTCGATGTGGTGGTGGAGATTCAGGATTTCAACAGGGTGGCGGTCCATGCAGATGTGTCTGAGGCAGTCGACGTCTTTCTCAGGGGCCAGTCGGTGGCCAGAGAGGTGCGGTGGACTGACGAGGACGGGACCTTGCTGAAGAAAGAAGAGAAGGTGATTCCGTTCTCCAGTTCTGAAGAGCCACCCCCTAGAAAGAGGGAAGCCAGGGGAGAGGTGGTGGTGCCCAGGATACACATCTTTGGCATCAATCGAGCCAAGCTGGAACAGGCCGCCAGGGAGAGGCAGTCTGAGATCAGGATTGTTCCCGGACTGAAGGAGGCGACGGTCTTTGTGACGTGCAAGGCCTACTATCGCCGAAAGCCGCAGATAGTGAGGGATGCCGAACTGGCCGGGATACCGGTGTACGTGCTGAAGAACAACACCATAGGCGAGATGAGGCAGTTCCTGGACTCTTTGTATTCGAACAGGCGGAGAACAGATGATGTGGGGGTCGCCCTGAAGGAGGCCGAGGAGGCCATAGCCCAGGTTATGAATGGAACGGAATCGGTCGAGCTCAACCCGCGCAGTTCCTACGTCCGCCGATTGCAGCACCTGATGGCGGAGCGCTCCAATCTGGCTTCCCGGAGCACGGGCAGAGACCCGCAGCGCCGAGTGGAGATATTCCGGGTCATCTAAGGTGATCTCTTGGCTTTGTTCATCGTATTTGAGGGGGGAGAAGGTTGTGGGAAGAGCACCCAGACCAGAGCTCTCTGCCGGCGTCTTTCCAAGGATGGCTTCCGGGCCGTACTGACGCGCGAGCCCGGCGGCACTAGACTGGGCGAGCGAGTGCGGCGTTACCTGAAACAGACCGGCGAGACACAGATTTCACCCCTGGCGGAGCTATTCCTGATAGCTACTGCTAGGGCACAGTTGGTCAGCGAAATCATCCGCCCCGAACTGGAAAAAGGAAAGACGATTATCTGCGACCGTTTCACTCCTTCGACGTTGGCCTATCAGGGATACGGACGGGGGCTCGACATTGATGCCCTTCGGGATGTCAACAGCATCGCTACTGACGGCCTGTATCCTGATTTGGTTGTTCTGCTTGATATCCCCGTTGAGGCGGGCCTGGGCCGGAAGAAGTCTAGAGAGCGGGATCGTTTCGAGAGTCAGAGCCTGGCCTTTCACGCTCGGGTGCGCCGCGGGTACCTGGATATGGCCAAGGCCGATCCGGAGAGGTGGCTGGTGGTGGACGGTCGGCTGCCGAGGAAGGTGATTGAGAGAACGATCTGGGGAAAGGTCAGCGTTCTTCTCAAGCGGGAGCCGAATGAATGAGCCGCCGGAAGGCGGCCGTGGCCATGAGCGGCGGCGTGGACTCCTCCGTGGCTGCCGCCCTGTTGAAGGAAGAGGGTTTCGAAGTCATTGGCGTCCATATGGAGTTGTGGCAACACAGGTCTCGACCTGATGATGCCACATGCTGCTCCATCACTGGTCAGGACGACGCCCGCAGGGTCTGCCAAATACTGGACATCCCGTTCCATACGCTGGATTTCTCCTCAGAGTTTCACGTGCGGGTGGTGGATTACTTCTGCCGTGAGTATGCTCAAGGCCGGACACCCAACCCCTGTGTTGTCTGCAATCGGTTCATCAAGTTCGACTTGCTGATGAAAGCGGTGGAGTCTTTGGGAGCGGAGTGCCTGGCCACCGGGCACTATGCCAGAATCGAGGGCTCCGGCGAAGGTCGTCGTTTGATGAAGGCGGCTCGGCCTTCCGTCGATCAATCGTATTTCCTCTACACTCTGAAGCAGAAAATCCTGTCCCGACTGCTGTTTCCTTTGGGCGAGCACAGCAAAGCTCAAGTTCGCCATATGGCGGCGGAGCGCGGCCTGCCCGTGGCCGAGAAACCCAAGAGCCAGGATCTGTGCTTCATCCCCGACGGCCGTCATCAGGACTTCCTCCGGGGATGCATCGTGCCAGTGCCCGGAGACATTGTGGACCTGGAGGGGAAGGTGCTGGGTCGGCACCGGGGCATAGCCATCTACACTGTGGGACAGAGAACCGGCCTCGGGATAGCCACCGGCCGGCGGCTGTTTGTGCTGAGGCTTGACCCTGTCAGCAACACCGTGATCGTTGGCTCAGAGGATAACCTCCTAGCCTCTAGACTGAAGGCGAACAACCTGAGCTTTGTGGGCGAAAGGCCCCAGCGCGCTCTGACCGTGAAAGCCAAGATTCGGTTCCGGTCACCTGATGTGAGCGCCGTGCTGAACATCCTCGATGAAGGGGCAGAGGTCCTTTTCGATCAGCCGCAACGGGCTATCGCCCCTGGCCAGGCGGTCGTCTTCTACCAGGGTGACGAACTACTTGGTGGTGGGACAATCGAGGCATCATGATGAAGCTCCCCACCTTTGATCAGGAGGCAGCTCTCCAGGCCCAGGGCTATCGACTTATCGCCGGGGTGGATGAGGTGGGGCGAGGGGCCTTGGCTGGCCCGGTGATGGCGGCGGCGGTGATTCTACCCTTGGGGATCGAGATCCCCTGGCTGGGATCCGTGCGCGACAGCAAACAGCTGTCTCCCAAACAAAGAGAGCGGGTATTCGATCTAGTGCAGCGTGCCGGCATACCCTTTGGTCTGGGCTCGGTGCCACACGCGACCATTGACGAAGTAGGCATTGTCCAAGCCACGCGGATGGCCATGGCTCAGGCTGTGGACTCACTGCCATGGCGGCCGGATTTTCTGTTGGTCGATGCGCTGTCTTTGCCTGAGGTGGACCTGCCCCAGAAGGGCATAATTCGAGGTGACCAACTCTCATTCTCGATTGCCTGCGCCTCTATCGTGGCCAAGGTGAGCCGTGACCGGCAGATGATGGAACTGGACGGCGTGTACCCCGGGTATGGATTGGCTCGCCACAAGGGCTACGGCACCAGGCAGCACTTGCAGTGCCTGGGCCAGTTGGGCCCCTGCGCTATTCACCGCAGGTCGTTCGCTCCTGTCTGGGGCTTGAGCACTGCATGAACCGCAAGGCCCTCGGCGAGCTGGGCGAACGGTGGGCGAGGGAATACCTCGAGCGGAATGGCTATCGCATCCTAGAGACGAATTTCCGCTGTCGCGAAGGGGAGATCGACATCGTTGCGCAGCACGAAGACTGCCTGGTCTTTGTGGAGGTGCGCACCAAAACCGGCTCAAGATTCGGCACACCCGAAGAGTCGGTCACTGCGGCCAAACAGGAGAAGCTGGTCTCAGTGGCCATGTCCTATCTCCAGACCCATGATAACCTGACTTCGGAATGGCGCATCGATGTCGTGGCGATAGAGGTCAGTCCGAAAGGACGAGTGGCCCGCACGGAACTGATCCGGAACGCAGTGAGCTAGCCCGGCAGGACAGAGGGGGTCAACTCAGTGGTTGAGTGCCGAAGGCCGGGGTCGAACCGGCACAGGGGTTGCCCCCCAACAGTTTTTGAGACTGCCGCGTCTGCCTATTCCGCCACTTCGGCTGGAGCGGAAGAAGGGATTCGAACCCTCGACCTCCTCCTTGGCAAGGAGGCATTCTAACCGCTGAACTACTTCCGCTTGTTTGCCCTGTGAACGACATGCGCTCACGGGTTCTTGCTTCGGTGCTTTGGAGCATTGTTCCAAAGGCTGACGGACTTGTTGCAGGTGGACTCTTCCAGCACCTTGATTTCTATTCTACAGGCTTTGTCCAGTGTCTTCAATGTTGGCCGTGGCTCTTGGCCAAATGAGCGCGGCCCCACCGAGTGTCCCTCACGGGTGGGGCCGCGCGTTGCTTCGCTATTCAATCCCTAAAAGAAGCTGGAAACGTCAAAGGGGAGTTCAAAACCACCCTCAGCAGCATTCTGTGCCTCAGCGGGCAGTTGGATGGATACCGAGTCATTGAACTTCGAGAACTGCATGGTGATGGTCAAGTTGACGTCCAACCCTTCCCCACCCGCGGTCCCGCCAAGGACATCGGAAGGAATGTTGGCAGATAACCCCATCTCTATCTTGGTGACATACGAAGTGCCCTTGGCCGCCCATACTTTGATGGACAGGTTGCTGATCAGGCTGGCCATGTCAGGCATCTCGTCTGCATCAGGAGACTGCTGGCTAAACATCTGCTGTATGGCGGCGATGTCCGGGGTGAGTTTCAGCACATAGCAATTAACGCCGCCCACCTTCTCGTCGGGCAGAGACTCCGCCTCGCTGGACTGCAGAAGGTTGTCGATGAACTGGGCATTCTCCTGAGTGAACCAGAAGTCCATGGGCAGAGAACCCTTCGTCCAATTGTCGGTGTTCCCCATCATGGTCAGCTGCATATAGGTAATGTTGTCGAACGCATACATGTCCGCCGAGACCGGGAGCGTCATCCCATTGAACCCGACATTCATGCCCAGGTGTGCCGTCATCTTCTTGTTGGCCCAGTCCATATCACCGGTGACTGTTCCATCCAGGCTGACATCCAGGTCCGTCTCGCGGATCGCGCCCTTTGCCGTGGCCACGATCGTGATTTCCGCGCTGCTGCTGGACACCTTAGCCTGGGCAGCCAGAGCGTCCTGGACAACCTCGTCAGCAGAGACCTTGGTTTCAGAACTCCCGCATCCGACCAGTGCCAGAACAGCCAGTAGCACCAGTATGAGTAGAAATGATCTTCCTTTTCCCTTTAGCAATTTCCTTACCTCCATACATATATTCGGGCCGTTGGGGTTCGGCCCGCCTGGTCGCCCTGTCTTCTGTCAGGTTTGGCGTGTCCCTCTTGGCCCTGTCGATCTGAAATATACGGTGGGAGAACAACATGTATGTCTCAAGGCCTAAGGCGATTCTCACAAAATCTTCTCGGACAAGATTGATGGCGGGTTTCGAACGCGAAATGTCCTGGCTTGTTTCGGGGTGTTGGATGAGAGAGAACCGTCCTCGGCGTCGCTGGAGGGATCTGAAGCTGAGCCAGGGTGTTCGCCTGGGACGCGGACTGAAGTTGACTGCGCCAGTTTCCATCGGCTTCTCTATGACTTTGTGATGATAGCACGGAAGTTGATTCGCCATCTACTCGTCCACGGTCAGGGCCCAGATCAGCGCCACGATCCAGCCAATGACGGTCCACCCCAGCAGAACGTTGACGAGGATGGGGCCCAGCACATTCTTCTTGTGTCTGGCCAACACGATGATGGTGGGCAAGAAGTAGAGAGCCAGGCTCACCAGGCCAAAGGGAACGAAGGATCCAGGGAACCACGGCGAAGGGACATCGAAGTGCATGCGGGGAGTGGCCATCACGCAGCCAGAGAGGGCAACCGTACCGGAGGCGACAAGGAGCAGCAAAGCTTTTCTCATGGGTTGATCGCTATGGGCGTCAGCCAGTCATTGCCTGATAGTATAGCATCATGAACGCATTCAAGGGGTCAAGGCATCACCTCCCGGTGTTCTCCGATGTGTCTGGAGGGATGGGATGGAGGCGCGCAGACTAGCGCCGGGGTTTCTGGGGACCGCGGGGTCGCCATGCCCGGCGCTCTCGATGTTGGAGGAATCTACTGTTTGGGCACGCGGATATTGCCGGAGACCTTTATCGAGAATGCGCCGGTGCTGGGGTTGCCGAGATCGGCTAGGAAAGTGACTTCTCTGCCGTCCTGCATTAGCAGAACCAGGGGTCCCATGTCTCTGAGTTGCCTTTCTCCCTCCCGGACGAGCACGTGACCGTCGATCAACCTGCGACCTTCACCCTGCTGGTTCCCCACACCGGGCAATTCCTGTCTCGTGCGCAGGCTGTAGTCCACCTTGGCGACACACTCGCCCCGACTGAGCACCTCACCGGTGCCCTCTGTAATATCGATAATCTTGTATCTTGGGCTGGTCATCCAAGTGCTCTCCTGGTTCCGGCGGAACCTCGCTACTGTCGGTTTCTTGTCTCCCCATGAGACAGGCCGCTCAACGCTTAAGCATGTCCCATTCTTCGAGCATGGTGACTACCTTGGTGCTCTTCTTCCTCCATTTGCCATTCTCTTTGACGTACTCGTCTTCGTAGAAGGCATAGCCGCGCCGCCTGATGTTCGGCTGCATAACGATGTAGTCATTCAGCCACCACATACCTGTGGCCGTGGATTCGCCGGTCAGCTCAATCTCGGGTCTTTGTCCCACGTGGGACGTGATCACAGTGTCCGCCCCAAGGGTGTCCTTGAGGAACTGGACTATGGCCTGTCTGCCCTTCAGCTTGATATCCGGCCCGTAGTCCGCTGTGGCGTCCTCCGTGAAGACCTCAGTCATCTCGTCCCAGAGTTTCCGGTCAACACACCGCCAGTATTTGGCCTTCAGCTTCTTGATGGCCTCAATGTCCTCCAGCTTTCTGACTCTGGCCTCAACCTCTCCCAACGGGTTCATACCCACCTCCTTATGAGAGTTGATGGTCTTTCTGGTTTGGCCGCAACGTGGCGTCCTGCCTGCGATTATACTATGTCCGCTTCGACCGACCCGAAGCTGGGAGCGACCTGTCACTGCCGGTACTCTACATCAACTTCATCATCTTCATGGTCGCGAAGCTAGCCACAGTGTAAAGAATAGTGCCGATGACCAGCGGCGGCCACAGGCCGAGCCGGGGCATGAGATATATGACCGCGCCGATGTAGAGAATCCAGGCCGGCAGCAGGTAGACCATACCCTTGGCATATGACAAGGCGCTTTCGGATCCGCCGCGCCAGTAAACCATGCTTAGCGTAACCACTGTCAGGGCGGGGAAGAAGGCGACGAACGCTGCCAGTCCACCCTTGGCGTGACTGCCGAAGTAGGTCACCAGAGTGACTACGGTTCCTCCCACCAGGAAGTAGAGCGGGACCAGTTTGAGTTCCATGCCGCCTCCTATATCTCCCGATCAAACATGATTAAGGTGCCTTGAAGACATTTAGCTCCCCAGCGTGAACTCCCATCGGCAATGGACCTCATCCTGGCTCTTGCGGGGGCCTGCCCGGAGACACTTCACCTGGATATCCGGGTTGACTGGCCTCACATACTCCTTCATCGCTTCGTGCTCCAGCACGGTACAGATCCAGTTCAGTCGGGCCGTGTCTCCCGCCTTCTCAATCGCGTTGAATGCGGGACAGTAGTGGACGGTCAGAATGGCATAGTACTTGTTCTTCACATCGAAGTCATACTTGTAGTAGCCTTGGGCAAACGACCCCATCAACTGAGTGACCTTGACGTAGGTCTCCACATCGTTCCCCTTGATGTTGGCCGCCTCCATGGCCCATCCAGTCTCGTACTTGCCGATCCTTTTCCAGGTGGACAGCAGGCACTCTCTTTCCACGCCTTCCCCCAGCCTCTTGCGCACCTCCTCTGCCCAGTAGCTGCCAAGCACATTCACCTCTCTGGAATAGGCCTTCAGCAACTTCACCAGCACCTCTTTGGAGAAGTCCTCATATTTGAGGTTCGGAACGTAGGGCCCACTGTAGTCCTTGAGCTCTCTCATCTCGCTACCCCCGATCGTGGATTCTGCTTCCGCCGGATGCTGCCACCAGCTCGGCACAGACGCTGCCTACATTATAGGGCGGCGTCGCTGGCTAGGCCAGGGTTGGGTGCTCCACGGCAGGCTGGTGGCAAGGTTGCGAGTGGCGCGATGATTGCCAAGGGTTGGACAAATACGCAGCGAGGCCGCAACCGATGTCTCCGGTGACTTTTGGCTCTCCACTGTCGTGATATGATTGGGCTCAATGAGGTGAAGCGGAGGGTGGATAGCGGAGTAGGGAGACAGATCACCGATGTGAACAGGGGGAAACATGAGCGAGCTAAGTGACTACAGCGGTCCGTTTAAGCCTGATCTGACGTTCGACGATTTCTCGAAGGATTTCTTGCTCAAGTTGATGACGGTATGGCAGTATGCCTGGATTCGGATGTCAGAGTCGTGGTACACGGCGGTCAGTGAGAAGTTTGGCGCTGATGCGGCCAACGACTGCAATGTGCAGGCCTGGGTGAAGGTGGCCGAACGGGTCAATCCGCGCTACCCCAAGGTCGCCAACTTCCAGTTGAACACTGTCCTGGATTCCCTTAAGTGCCTGCAACTGCCGTTGGACAACAACATCGGACCATTGTACCCGGTGGAGTACGACATCAAGGCTCCCAACCACGTCATCATGAGCATCATGCAATGCCGCTCGCTGATCTCCTACGAAAAGGCAGCCCCGGAGATGATAGGGCCGATCTGTCATGTGCTCGAGCAGAAGCTGATGGAGAAGTACCTCATGAACCCCGGGATAAAGGTGACTCCCCTGAAGCTGCCGCCACGGAAGAGCCAGGAAGAGATGGCCTGTCAGTGGGAACTCAAGCTGGAGGAGTAGGGGGCACCTGATCCCCATATACCTCCATAGACACCCAAAGCGCTCTCGAGTCCGGTCCCGTTACTTCCGATCCTGTGGTTGAGGTTGGCGGTTGGCACTGCTCACACTCCACGCATGAGGCTTCCTTTTGCCAAGGGACACTTTGGTTCTACTGTGGGCAGTCTGCCGAGATATGATTCTCCTAGAGCCCGCTAACGCCACGGTTGTCTCGCGGAGACTGTCAACCGATCACGTTTCAGCAGTGGATCAGAGGAAGAGAAGCCCTATGGTTGTTTCTGTGGTGAAGCTTCAGGAGCCGCTGGAGTCTCTGAGGCAAGCCATAGAGCTGTGCGGAGGTCTTGAAGGAGTCGGAAGAGACGACAAGCCCGCTTCACCCGCGTCACGCTTCCAAGGTTCACGAGGGAGGCCAAGCTTGGTGTCTGAGCCGATGCCATCTGTCAGCAAGCGTCTTTGGGATAGCAGTTGTTCACGCAGGTTTCATGATCAGACTCGCGACCTTGGTCACCAGCTTCCTTGGCATGAACCTAATGAGGAACATGCTCAGATTCGTTGCCAGCCCAGCCACTTCAGTGGTCTTGCCCTTGGCCAGTGCCTTGTAGCCAATCCTCGCAGCAGCGGCTGCATCCATCTCGAACAGTCCACGCCTCATCCCGCTGGCAGTCTCAGCATCTGCCCTCTCACCAAACAAGGTCCTCGTATTGGTGGGGCAGAAACAGGTGACGCTGACACCGGTGCCCTGCAAATCACAAGCCAGTGCGTTAGAAAAACCCAGCACGTAGTGTTTCGTACCACTATAAGCCGTGAGCCATGGACTGGGAGCGAGCCCTGCTACGGAAGACACGTTCAGTATCTTGCCTGATCTCTTCTCCACCATCCCCTTGAGAAAGAGCTTGGTCAACTGTGTCAACGAGACGACATTGACCTGAAGCATTTCGGCCTCTTTGCGCCAGTCCGTATCGGCGAACTTGCCATACACGCCGAAACCAGCATTATTGACCAAAACGTCCACGTTGACCCCCGCCTTCTCCAGTTCGGAGAAGATCTCATGCGGTGATCTGGGATCAGCCAGGTCCTTGACCAGGATCTTCACATTCGTCCCGTGTTCTTTCTCCAAGTCCTTCTTCAGCCCTTCCAGCTTGTCTCGACTCCTAGCCACTACCACCAGGTTCTTGCCATCCTTGGCAAAGAGCTTGGCATACTCATACCCCATCCCACAGGAAGCCCCTGTCACCAGAGCATAGCTGTCTTTGCTGCCCATCATGACTCCACCTCCTCCAACAATCTCCTTTGAACGGCGTCTGCCAGTTACTCTTGGCATTCAGGCGATCTGCCGAATCGGATGTCTCCCTAGGAAGTCCAGACCGAGATTTCCCATATCAACCCGTAGTGAACTGCCTCTCCTCCCACCTCAGTCCTAAAACCGATGATGTACCCGACGCATCCGACTGTCAAGCCTGTTCAGAACCCCCGGACAACCCATGGCATCCCGGTGCTCTTGCTGACGTGCAGTTTACGATTGGCGAAGGGCCTGTTGATGTATCTTGCCTCAGTGTACGAAAAGGCTACAAGCGGATGGGGATCGACAGCGATTCCTTGGCCAAGTGGGAGCGATACCGGTCAGGCGAGTTTGACCCCAACCACTTCTGGGCGGGCAAACTGAAGGTCTGTTCGATGTGAGAGCGATGAGCGTCCTGGCCATCTTCCGACGCCACTCTGTCAGCGGAAATCCAATCCCGACCGGATATGCTCTGGACCTACCACTTCTCGATCAGAAGACCCTGGCTGTCCCTCATCATGCCGGCAACTGCGAGTATGAAGTCAACCAGCCTCCATATCCCCACTATGACGAGGAAAGGAATCCCAACAAGAAACCACACCGTGGCCCATCCTATCAAGCCAAGAACTAACATGACTATCGCAGTTCCGGTCTTCCCGACGTAGAAGCGGTGGGCACCAAAGTCGCCAAGGAAGAATGCGAACAGTGCAGTGGCTAGTCTGGACTTCGGCGAAATTCCTACCACTGCTGCGGATGATTCCTGTCTTGCCTCCGCTCTCGCCAGCGGAGCACCGCAGCTGGCACAGAAAGCCTGGTTCTCCTGGGTTTCCTTGCCACACTTCGGACAGAACATTGAATACCCTCCTCTATCCTGCATGATTCCGCGTCCGGGGCTGGTGGTCTCTCGCAACGCAGTCAGCGAACGACGCACTGCTTGCCATATTCTAGGCTCGAACGCGAAATTGTCAATAGGACCTTGTGCCAAGAATCGTCGACTAATGGCATGCGGAAGGGGAATACGGAGGATGCATCCTCGACTGCCCGCTTCTCGATACTGGTCACGGCTGTCAAACGAACACAACTGCGCAGTCTTCTTGCTTGGCATCTGGGCAGGCAGTCGGACCCGGTTGCCTAGCCCTCCTGATCCGTTTCGCTTGAAGGCTGGGCTTTGAACATTCTGATGCCCAGTGTCGTTATCTTCCCGCCGACGCTCCCCATCACGAAAAGGAAACCGATGGCCACTGCGTAACCTATCCCCTTTAATGCGCTTGCCCACTCCCCTTCCGGCGCTGGAATCAGCTTGCCAAAGTCAGCTACCCGGTCGGGGATGAGGAATGCCAGAAGAGCCACGACAAAGGTGGCGATCAGCAGTGCTATCCCTAGAAAGAATACGATCAGGCCTGAGATATTTGCCTCCTTTCTTGTTTTGCCAGCAGTATTACAGGAACCTCCGGGCAGATGGCGGCGATTTCTGCCAGTCTCCTCTACTTCGTTTTCTTTCGCTTGCCGGTTTTGGGCTGGCTGATCTTGGCCTTCGCCTGCTTCAGTTCAACGTTGCGCTTGGCGCGGAACCATGATGGAGTGCGGAAACCTTTCACTATCTGCTTTGCCTTCCTTCTGCTACTGGCAGTCTGATGCGAGATTATAGCACCCCAAACGCCTGAAGGTGCGGCTGGGCATCCGCAGTATCCCCCAAGGGCTTGTCATCGAGCGATTTGAGGGCACCGGCAGTATCGGGGGCACGCCACTCGAGATTGCTCTCTGGTGGGAGAAGACTGCCGTTTGATGGTGGTGTCAGGTCATGCGGAGGAGGAGTGCGAGCTACCGGGATGGCAGACAAACGGCCAAAACAGAGCGGTCAGCGATGGTCAGCAGGGCCTGCAGAAGCGTGGGATCCAGAGGCTACGTGGATTCTACTTCTTCCACATCTCTTGCGCCCAATCCGGCAACCAGGCAGGTGGCGACGTACTAAACGCCTCCTCAGCTGAGGACTTGCAGAGTCCGTCCATTTTCTCGACCAGCCACGCGTGAGGTTGCAGCCTGATGGCGAAGATGGGATTCGCGATGTCATAGCCACCGGTGGCAGTCTTTGGTGAGATAGTCAACTCAAATAGGCTGGGTCTGTCCCGCACTTGTATGTATACCGAACTATCTTCAAAGACCTTTACCTTGTCTGCAGGGTTCCGGCTGAGTTCGTCCCTGCTTTCCTTGGTGGTCAAAGCCACGGCGGCATCAATGATGTTGATGATCTGCTTGTACATCTCGTTGTACATCGTTCTCCTCGCCCCGCTTTCTAGCGCAGCATAGTCGCTGATTGCCAGTCACCAGAGACTCGCTCAGCCCGGAAAACAGAAACCGACCCTTGTTGGGTCGGTTTCACTATTGGCTCCCCGCTGCCCAAGTGACCACATACGGGCAGTGGCTCGTTGCCCCCTCTGAGCTAGGATCGCGATCTGTACTGACCTAGTGATGTCTCCTTGCTATGTTAGTCGTACGAAAGGCCCGAAATCCTGCGCGGAGGCTGGCGTGCACGAGGCATGCGGCCGCTGGCCGACAGACCGGCAGAAAGAAGGACGGGGCTTCAGAGTGAGGCCAAGATGCAGAATGCAGGTTGCGGTACGTTTTGAGTCCTTGTAGGGTCGTTGCCCCTTGGGAGTCACTCAGAAGAAGAAGCCCGCGCAATTGTGATCGGCGGGCTCCCGTAGGTTAGAAAGGGGGGTGACCTGTCTATCCTGCCATTATTATTGCAGAACTTAAGGAGTGTGTCAAGCAAACTATTGCATAAACATTGACCAAGTGTGCAAAACACTCTATTCGCCCGCGCGAAGCATGTCAGCGGAGATGCCACGCGGCTTCAGCGATCCGTCTCAGCCCAAACCGTACGGCATCCGTCTCGATGGGGGCATCACTCGGATGACCGGGCTATCGCTTGGAATCTAACTGCCGGTAGGCGTGCTCCACTCTCTTGATGTAGGACTCCCACTCCTGGAGCGCGCAAGTCTCCATGTCCACATAATCACGCATCGGATACTCCAGGCTCAATCGTGCCGCCTCGTCCTGGGATTCGACGTCGAGTATGGACATGGTGCGGTTCCATACCGTTATCTTCCGAGAAACGGTGTGGCACAGACACGTGGATTGGGAGCGGAAGTTGTCCAGTTATCATCTCGTGAAACCCCACTTTTTAGACGCCCTCAGTGACCATCTGGGGCTGAAGAGGTGGGGGAGGATGGGCTGGAGTTCAACAAAGCGGCGTTGGGGCACGCAGAGTCTTTCAGTGGCAGGGCCCGATCCGTTGACTTTCCACTTGCGTACTTTCCAACCGTTGAAAGGGTTTCCATCTCGCTCTCGCCGTGTTCCAGACCGGCCGACTCAGAGGTCTGAATTCCGGATCGTACGCCTCCTCCAAGTGGCCTTTTGGATATACCATGATGTCAAGGCATGGCAGTAACATCCTGATCAGTCTCCCAAATCCCTTGTTATCCACAGGAACGTGAGTCAACAGAATCTCTTCATCATCTGCCACCCGTCTCTGTTCGTACAAATCCCAGAGATGCCTGAAGTCGACTTCGCTTGACACCACAATGAAAGCCTCGCCGATAAGGCTCGGGCATTCAACTCTGAGTGCCGCGTAAGCATCCGTTTGCGCTGGCTTGATCGTGCCATCCCGAATCGATGCGAAGAGCCTGCACCACCTAACTCGAAGGAAGTGCCCCTCAACCTGCTTCCAAGGTATCGCTTCCCCAAGGACTGGGGGCTCCTTACAAGCTGTGGGCTCCAGCATCTCTAGCAGCGATTTCAGGGCCGTGTCGCTCTCCTTTCCAGAGGAGAACTCACCATCACGAGCTACTTAGTAGGGATGGGGGATGCGATCTGTCGATCTTCCCCCCATCCCCTGGGGGGTGTGACGATTGGGATCGTCGGGACGCAGTGTACCCCTTCATCCTCACCATCAAGTCACAAGGCTAGGGAAGACCCTCACTGAGATTTCTCAACCACTGGGAGTGCCTTCAGCCTCCGTGTGACCATCTGGGGCTGAAGTAGCACGGGAATCCAGCTCGTAGATGATTGAGAACAGGGATGGGAGCGATAGACATGGGAAGGCGACGGGTGCAGAATCTACCTGAGATCATCCCGGCATCACGTGGACCTCTTTCATCTTGTGGGCCTTCAGCAGCTTCTCCGTGAAGGCTACGGACGCGGCCATAAAGACCATTCGCCTCTCATATGGCAGCATGTAGTAGATGTCCTTCGTCTTGGTGATAATGAGGTACTTCATGTTCTTCCTCCCCTCCGCACTCCTCCAGGATTTTGCCGGGTATAGATCGTGCTGGATATGTACGCAGATTGGTGCCCGAGATGCCCAGTGTCTATGTGCGTCCACGCCATTCCAGCAACCCGGGCAAGGCCGTCTTACCTGCGCGCGCGTCGCGTCTATTTGAAGAGCGTCCGGGCAGACGTGATCGGCCAAGTTCATGCGTCGGCAGTCGATGCATGCGGAGCGGTGTGACGAAAGTCGCTTACGTTGACCTGCTGCATAACTAGACTGGTGATGCGATAGGGAGAACAATGAAGCACTTTCTGACCTGCGCCTACTGCAAGAGGTTGCCACGGTACAAGGCAGGGTATGTCTATCTGTGCAGCTATCATGCCAAGTACAAGCGGCCGAATGGACAATTGCCCCAGCGGATAGCGTGACGGAGTGGGTGAGGGTTCAAGTGCTTGGCATCCGGGATGAAGCGGCAGCGGAGTCCGCTGGTGGAATCTCGTCATGTGGCTGCGAAGGGTTAGTTGTGCCGTGCCTGGTTTGGCAGCCTAGGCGCCGATGAAACCCCTGACCTCCCTAGGAGCGGACGACTCTCACAGCACGACCGGAAGCTCTTTCCATACATCGGAGATGCGCAACCTGGCAGACTCCACCTCTGCACTGACTGCCTCTGGCAGGCCAAGACTCCGGAACAGCTCCTCGTTTCTCTCTGACAGGTCGGCGAGTTCCATGATGAGTCTTTCCCTGGCAGCCTTCAGCCTCACCAACTGCCATTCGAGCAGGAATCGTTTTGATGGCACAACTGCGCTGTGCTGTCCCCTCGCGCGACTTGCAGTCGGCTTCGCTTCGCCCTCTTTCTGAGTGCCGTTCAAGAGAACCTGGTGGGCGGCTATGAACAGTCTAGCCGCGAAACTGAGGAGAGCTTCGTGGGCAGGCCGGAGTATGTCGGGTGGCTCGCTGGGTTGGAGGCTGCTCTTGAGCGCCAGAAATGACCGCAGTTGCCCGTACAACACTGTTGCCGCCTCAGCCTTGCTGAGCGTAGTGACATCTGCTTCAGACAAGAGCGTGACTAGCTTGTGCTCGAAGAGCTTGGCCAGCAGCGTGCCCCATGCATCCGGCACGCGGGTCTCGCGTTCCCCCATCATAACGAGTCCCCCCTCCAGGACTACTGTTCTGCATTGTATCAGCGCCGCAATTAGGACGCAAGTTCGGTCTAGGCGCTGAAGAATTGACACCCTTCGACTGATATCTGGTATCATTTGAAGAGAATTCCACGCTTCGGCGAATCCTCACAGGACCACATTTCAGCGGGGGCAAGGCAGATCACAAGGAGTCTGAGGGATGAGTCCTAGGCGGTCCCTGTCCGCATGTCTGATTCTGGCCATTATCTTCTCTGGGGCGGTAACGCCGCTGTTTCAGCCGTCAGTAGTAGTGGCCGCCCTGCCGGACACTCCGAGTAACGTCTCGCCGTCAGACAATGCGACTGACGTCAGTCTTATGCCGACGCTCGAGGCATCACCCTACTACGACTCGGACAACGATACCCATGTTGCCTCGGACTGGCAGATAAGCACGATGAAGGGCAACTACGCAGGCCACCTGGTGTGGGACAGTGGCAGAGACACTGCGAACCTGGTGATGATAGATATTCCTTCAGGCCAACTGAGCTATTCCACTACCTACTGGTGGCGTGTGCAATACGAGGACAACACCACAGTGTGGTCGGATTGGTCAGCGGAGTAGTCGTTCACTACTGTCTCTGCTCCGCAGGCCAACTTCAGTGCTGATAGGACAGCCGTGGCAGTGGGCCAGACCATCACCTTCACCGACAACTCATCCGGCGGCGTTGCCCCGCTGAGCTACCAGTGGGACTTCGGAGATGGTACCGCGGTGAGCACGGTTCAGAACCCGTCGCACAGTTACAGCAGCCCAAGTACATACACGGTGGTTCTGACAGTAACCGATGCCGCTGCCGGCCAAGACACCGAGACCAAGACGGGCTATATCACGGTTGCCGCTGGTTTGCTGGCCGATTTCAGTGCAGACAGGGTGTTGGTGGCGGTGGGCCAGAGCATCCAGTTCACCGACCTGTCAGCTGGTGGAGTGGCTCCGATGGGCTATCAGTGGGACTTTGACAACAACGGCACCTGGGACAGCACGGTGCAGAATCCCACGCACATTTATGGCGGCGCAGGCACATACACGGTGGTTCTGAGGGTCACGGATGCCGCTGCCAACACAGACACCGAGACCAAGATAAGCTACATCACGGTTGCGGTTGGTTTGCTGGCCGATTTCAGTGC